>Ga0160419_100006_pt1 | contig 143884 bp, 117 predicted proteins | sample CelAP2metagpilot_2_FD_108196 | JGI IMG/M metagenome (GOLD analysis project Ga0160419, IMG submission 108196) | Phycosphere-associated microbial communities from Cellana algal ponds in Kailua-Kona, Hawaii, USA - Cellana AP2-4-25 metagenome pilot ...
CCCCCCCTTTTTGGAGTCACATGCCCCCCCCCCCTCCCCCCAAAATAAATGGCCGAATCCCGCTTTCCCCCTTCCTTCCCCCCCCCTCCCCCTCCCCCCCCCTGCGCCTCCCGCCACTGCCCCCTCTCCTATCTCCATCACCATCAACCCTCCGGCCCCTCCAGCCACCCCTTCTCCCTTCGCTCCCCCCTCGAGCAACGACTGTTGCTGCTGCTGCTGTTGCCGCAAAAGCATCGCCCGTTGGTGTCTCTCCCATTTGCCGAATTCCCGGGAGAGCTCAATGGAGAGGGCTTTGTCCATGAACATGCGTTGAAAAGTCATCGCATACTGAAACCCACACACTTGCATCAAATGCTTCATCATCCTCTTCTCCGCCTCATCGCTCACGGACGAGAAACTGATGATTCTCGCGGCGAGCAATCGGGCGTAGGACCGGTGAAACAAATCCTTGTCCTGAATGAAGTTAAAGAGCAAGATAATGCTATCGAGGGCAATATCAATGCTCTCCGTTCCTCGTGACTCCGGACAATTCTTGTCCAGAAAATAGTGGGCGTGAATCGCCAAAGACTCCGACATGTTAGGCAGAGCATTAATGAAATGCTCACACGCCTTCTTGAAGGCCTTGGAGAAACGAGCGTCATCCTGAAAGGTGACACGAACCAGGGTGAGATAATGGGAATAGAGATCAAGCATCATCTGAATCGCATCCGAACACACGTAGTCGGCCGGTAAGCTCGACCGAGCCAGCATATGGCTCATATCGGGACGTATGGGTGACGCCTGTCGATGCCGCCCCTCCTCATTCGCCCTCTTCACCTCCCTCGCCCCCACCTCCTTGACAAACCCAAAAAAGATCTCCCTTAAAGCCTCGATCCCCTTACTCGGGTCCACATCGTCATTGTCCAACAGGCGATACAGCAACTCCAAATCCGCCAATCGCTCCGCCCGAAAAGCCAGCGCCGCCTGCGCGAAAGCCATCAGAATCTGATGATGCGGCTCACTCTCTAACATACTTTTCCTCACCACCCTCACCGCCCCTCGCGACGTCGATGGGTTCACAGGCTCCCAAATCGCCTCCTCCACTTGCACACACCGTTGGACACCACGAATGTACTCCGCAACAGCTGTCTCATCCACCTTTCCCGCCGAGACATGGGCCGCAAACGCCCCCGCCCTCTCAACGTAGTGCAAATACACTTCCTTCAGCAAATGGTCCTCCAGCTGCTGCTTGTAGAAACCTACAGGATGAAGAGGCTCGAGCGTTGTGCCCAGGTCTACGAAGGAAGCCACCACACGCCGAAGAACTTCGAGGTATTCAGGGGAAGGTCCGGCAGGGTCTTCGCGCAAGTCAGCAACTACAGCATTGAACGCACGTTGAAGCAAGACAGAAATATTTCGCCTCAACACACGTTGCCGCCAAATTAGTGGGACAAGCTCCGAGATAAACATAACGCCCTGGCAGGGATCAACCCCTTTCTTATGATGGTGCTTGGTGATCCAAAACCGATCAAGGTAGGCAAGAAGCTTCCCACCCGTCGCCATCCCCTCCGTATACAGCCGGTACAAGTCCGCATACAACCCCAAAAATTGAAAGGCCGTGTGACTCTCCGCCGCCACCTGCAACCGCCCCACCACCACCTCGCAATGTCTCCCCAAAAAATCATGCAAGTGATCATACAGCCGCCTATGTACCCCTCCCCCACTTCCCGCTATCCCCGCCCCTGCTGCCGCTGGTGGCCCGCCCAAGCCACCCACAGGTGGACTACTACAAATGCGGTACACGTCAGTGTATAACGCCACCCAACTCGCTTCCGCATCCGGCTGGCCATCCCCGGTCGTCAATTGTTCCAATATCTCTTGTATCCGGCCCCAGGCTGCCAGAAAATCTACCGCCTTGGGCGCCATGCCAAGACTTGCACGACTCCCACTCGCCCCGCCGCCGTGGGGCGGTTGCCGCAAAGCATCTGTAGCGCTGGCAGCGCTGGTTACCGAGGCTGCGGTGGAAGAGGACGAGGAGTCCTCTCCGCGGGAAGAGAGGCGGCGGATGAAGGTCTTCATGCTCTCCACCTTTCTGCTCCGGCGGGATGGCGGCGCCTACCTGCTACTGCTACTGCTGCTCCTAGTCGAGGCGTGGCTACTCGTGGTAATAGTGATACGATTCTCGATGCTCGTCTCCTCCTCCTCCTCCGCGCAAGCACCCTCGTACCCGCCCTCGCTAAGTGCTTTCTAGGCTTCCCTGTAGGTGGGTGGTATGAGGATGGGGAGAATAACAAGGCATCAGAGTTAAGTCAGTCAAAGCCATGAGGGATCACACCGCTCATGGCCGTGCAAATAATGCATAAGATTGTGGCGCATTTAGCGGCCTGGACAGGGATTGGAATGGGCATGTGCCAATGCAAAGCGCCAGGTCCCTCGCCAGACACGACTTCCTGAGAGCAGAAGCAGGCCCACGCAATAAGGGACTTCATTTTGCCATCGGTGGTCCACCGCCTGCGGGACAAAGCCGACAAGGCTGTGACTAAAAAAGCCTGTGAAGGGGAGCCCCAGAGGCGTGGCGTGAAGGGGACATTAGGGGGAAAAGGACGACTGACCCATGAAGGGCGAGTCCTTTTCCCAAAACGCCATCCTCAATCCCCGTAAAAAAAAAGCACCTTCTGCCATATCATGCGCCCGACGATCCCTCCAAGAAATCATCGAAGGGCTAAACAAGATGCCTGTGTGTGTCTTGCGTGCACATGCCCCAACATACTCATGACACAAATGGACAAGCCAAAAAGGAAATCAGTCAAAGGCTTATTGAGCCCGCATGTTCGATTGCTGGCGACGCCACCTGAGAGCGACGCTGCTCTGCCCATCTTGAACGATGAGGGAGTATGTGTGGTTGAGAGAGCGGCGTGAGTGGGTGTTGTTGCTGCTGCGTTTCGAGTTGTCCTTGGCCCCGGCACGATGTCCATGACCTACAGGATCATTCTTGTTGGTTATCCATATCACTAGATGGCCTTTTAGATAGTGGCGGGCCGACTGCAGCCTGCGCTCTTCCCCAATGCTTGGCTGGGTCTGGGAGGAGAGGCGATGTCTCCTCCTCGCCATGCTGCTGCTGCTGCAGCAGAGGGCAAGACTCAAATGAAGTGTCAACCATCCCAGCACCAAAATATACAGACAGGCTCTGCGCTAAGATGAGGAGGGCTATGAGTCAACATTGTCCTGGCTGCTGTCTTACCAATCCGCCTAAATTCCTGCCTTCAGACCTTGCTCGTTGCTACGTGTGTGTATCTTGCCCTGCGCCGACTCACCCTCTGAAACCCACCCCTACAATACCCCTACACAGGTTTTCAACCATGCTGTTGCAAAGAGGAGTTTTCCTGAGTTGCCTGCTCGCCTCAGCGGTGGCTTTTGCGCCGTCCATGCGAGCTCGTGCGGTAAGTTGGGCACGCCTGGAGGCGAGGGAGGAGGGAGGGAGAGAGTGTTACAGGATGGGTTGGCGGCTGATTGCAGCAGCAGCTGCTGCTGTTGATGAAGATGCCACGGCCTTGTGTGGCATTGCCTGCGTCCTGTGTGCAGGAAATGTTAACAAGTCAAAGCATTGAGGCGCGATGCGGTGGATAAGCTCAGGCTGACGCTGCCGCGCATAAGTAAGTGGGTCGCTCCTCGTTCCCCGCGATTGATGCGCGTGCCGCCGATGCCTACTCACACACATTGGCTGCTGGATTCAACAAGGGAATGAAAGAGGAAAGGAGGAACGAGAGAATGTACAGAAGAGCGGTCTCATGTAGGCAGGAACTAGGTTTCCAACCCACGCACGCTTTCCTCTCTTTCATATGCGTGCAACACAAAGATGATAAGCTTCTATCCATCACCTTTCACTCCTTCTCTTTCCCAACCTTCCCCACATTTTCCCGCGATAACAGGCGACAGCAGCACAACAAAGGGCAGTCAGCGCGCGCGTGTACGCCGCAGGGCCGGATGTGCCGGGAGGTTTGGTGCCCGAGGACGACGAGGAGATCACTGAGACGTTTACGGAGATTGATGGGGTTGTGTTCGAGGGCGACTTTGAGGATGACTCGGTGAAGCCGTCACTGACCTCGTTGTTGGAGGACGTTGGTGACGATGGAGGTGACGGGTTTAAGCTTGACTCTGATGATAGCTTTTTTTCGATCCCGGATTATGTGCCTTCGGAGTTACCGGACTTGGCGGCGTTGGGGTCCGGGTTGGAAAGCAAGAGGGATATGATGAATGAGTTTTCGGAGGGGGGGGAGTTCGATCCGAATGATGAGAAGATGTACCGCCTGCTGGGATTGGACGCCTTGGACGAGAAGAAGGCGCGTGTCAACCCCGAAGACTTCACCCTACCCGGAGGCTTTCTCCTCGAGCAGGCTCAGTTGGAAATGCAACGCAAGTACCAGATGCACGACAAGGATGTGGGGTCTTCGGCCGTCCAAATTGCGCAGCTTACCAATACGGTGAACTACTTGACAAAGCACGTACAGACCAACCCCCGCGACTACTCCGCCCGCCGTGGCCTCCTGCAAGCGGTGAACCTTCGTCGCAAGCTTCTCAACTACGTGTCTAAGAAGAACAAGCCCGGCGCTATCAAGCTGGCTTCAGAGCTTGGCATTCGTTTCCGTGCACCGGAGGCCGCGCGGTCTAAGTTCGAGAAGTATCGATTCTATACTAACACCAAGAGCAAGAAAGCGAAGAATATGCAGGCCGTGGCTGATGCCAGGGCTGCCGAAGCCGAAGCGGAGGCCAAGGCGTCGATGAAAGCGTGAGCGACTTAACTATAAGAAAGGGAGGAAGGACGTGGAAGAGAGGATCTTTCTGTGGGAATGGAGGAGGAGTGGAACTGCTGTCGACGGCGACTCTTCTGCAGAATAGCAGCAGCGATAGCGTTGTGAGAGTGCTTTAAGCTCTCACACGTACAAAAAAGAAACACACATATATCAATTAAGAAACGGTCGGTGAAGAAAAAAGAAGGAATCGAAAAAAGATGAAAACTATTACTTATTACTTTTAATCTTTTAATAATTCGGTGACATTTCCCCCTCGTGATGTATCACCAACGATATTTTCTTTGCCTGTCTTCCCGAGATTTCTCTTCCTCATGGCGAATTACCAACGTAAAAGACGGATCGGGCACGTTGAAGTGGCGCCAAAAGCAGGATCTCTTCCCAGTACTGTGCGACAGCAAGCGGAAATGGTGGAGGAGGAAGATGAGCAATGAGAAGAGGAAGAGGAGGAGGAGGCAAAAGAGGACGACATCGAGCAAGAGGAGAAAGAGGAAGATCTGGAGGAGTCTGTGCTGTACCCATCTTCATCACCATCACCCGCCACTAACATAGAGGGAAAGGAGCAATCATAATAATAGCTGCTACACCGGCTGGTGCTTCGGCTGCTTTTGGAAATGCTTGTTTCCTGCCCTTGGTCCTGATTCTGCTCTTCCTCCTCAACAGTCACTTTCTCCCTCTCATTCTCCACACTTCGGCCCTCGGGGACAAAAGGGGAGAAGCACGATTCTGGGGACGAAAAGCCGTGAGGCGACTGCGAGTGAGGCGACTGCGAGGGTAGCGGGGAAGGCGCTGGCACGGGCCATTCAATAGGCAAGGACGCCAGCGACAGACTCGTTGACTCTGCTACTGGGGAGGAAAAAGCATCTCCGTGGTTGTCGTCGTGATTCTCATCGTCGACCTCATCTGTTCCAAAGCGCGTTTCCACCTTCAAAGACGGAGAAGAGGAGAACATTGGAGGAGCATGCTGCTGTAGAACCCCTTGCTTCTGGAACCAACCAGAGCTCGCAGCCGACGCCACACTACCATCCTCAGTCTCGGACGTTGCATCGCTGGCTTGAGTTGGCAATAAAGACATGGATTGCGAGGTACAAACATCCTGCGTGGTAGCGGTGCAAGCCGCTGCCTTCCCCAATGGCGAAGGAGTACTTAATCGTGGCACATTGTACGTTTGCGAACCTGTGCAATAAACACCAGTTAAATCCCCCACTAGAATCTCCACCATTCGGCTGTCCACGCCCCTATTGTCAAGCACCACCTCTGTGCCGTCTGCAGTTCGCACAGTGAACCTGGGGCCGCCATTTCTTCTGCTCCTTTGGGTGCTATCGCTATTGTTGTTGCTATTGTTGCTGCAGCTGCCATTGTTACCACTGTTGTCGTTGACACAGCGCTTCATGACCCCTTTCCTTTCGGGTATGGGCAAGGAGGCCGCAGCTGTGGAAAGGACTCTGTAAGAGGGCGCTGTGGCCATACAGCAGCTCAAGGGTGCCGTCGCTGGGGCGTAGTGATGTTGAGTGCGAAGCTCCTGCTGGAAATCATGTAGATCTAAGGAAAGGCGGGCCATGGCGTTTTCCAAGTAGCCCATCTCTGGAGGTACTGCTGAGCATTGTGACACGGACACCGGTGGGTGGAGAACTGGCAGGGAAGCAGGTCGGCGACGCTTCCGATCTCCACATTTGTCCTCTTTTTCACTGAAGCTTCGACGGGTAGGGACAATAAATCGAGGTCTTTCGGGAGGAGTCATGCCCTGTAGTACTGCTTTGAGTTCTGCAGGCAGCGCGAATCGCTGCCGGATCTTAACATGGGCGCGGGTCGCTTGTCGAGGGCGCACCGGAGGGACGGGTGACAAAAGAGCCGGGGTAGGAGCAGGAGGAATAGGAGCTGGATCAGGGCTTTGTCGTAGCTGATTGGCGGGAGGACGGAGCGATGACGGATAGAATGGAATCGGGATCGACGTCACCATGTAGTCTGGGGGTGGACTTGATGGTGGTGCTGGCGGCCGAGAACGCTGGCCTGTGGAACGACGAGCAGAGTCTGGCCGCATGGAAGGATGGACCATCCCCTTGTCAAGCTGTCAAACGTTCAATGTCTGGCAGATACACAGGCCTGTTTGCGGGGAAGACGATGCAAAAAGTGAATACATAGAATGTGAGTGTGTATTACAATACAATACGTCCCCGAAAGTGAAGTAATTGTGGTTGGGAAGCTAAGGGTCAATTACTAAGTCAGCAAGTTAGTGGTCGCGGTTAAAGTACACTGTATGACGCTACTGGCTTGTGCTTCAAGCGAATGTGCGGCCTGACACCACGGACAAGACGCGATTTTCCACAGTTTTTTCTTTTGGCTGGGGCACCTTGGTAGGGCAGGGAGGGTAGGGCTGGAAGGGTGGAAGACGCGTTTTCCTGTTTCAAACGCGCCCATTTCGGTTCATTTTGTTATTATCTGAAACCATCGAGATCAAATGCTTATTGCCTACTATCTGCTAACGCGGTGCCAGCGGTGGGCCGCCGATAGCCATCGTAAGTCAATATTCCGTCGAGAAAATGGACGACGCCATTGCTCGCATGTAAGTCTGGGTGGACAAGCGAAGCCGAAAAGGCACCGTGGACCGTGCTGAGGAAGGTACGAGACTTGGAGACCACTTGGGTGTACAAAGGTTGGCCTTGCAAAGAGAAAACGTCAATTGGGCCCAGGCAAAAGTCCTCACAGTTGCTTGTACACGAGGTAACGTTGGAAAAGGCCGGGGTGAAGAGACGCCGGCCACTGACAAGATGAAAAGCCAGGAGCTGAGGCGCTTGCTTTACATCTGACCAGATGTCTTCTTTCAGGTATAGCCCTTCCAGCACTGCTGTCCTGGGCGCAAACACCGTCCAAGGACTACCCTCCCCTTCGCCCTCGAGCTGAGTGTGGAGCCCGGTTTGGGTTAGGAGGGAGGCGAATGCCCGCCCATCCTCTTGCCCGCGGAGGAGGGCCATGATGCTCTGAGTTGGTGGCTGTAGAAAAGCATCCACCGCATAAACCAATCCATTCAAAGCTCGATGAACGGGGACACGCAATTCGGCTTGATTGACAAAGAGGCCGCTCTGGGACGGGGCGTAGGCGTGGGAGGTAGTGGCGTTGACGAAGGATAGGTAGAGGGGAAGACCCAGGAGAGAGTCACAGACGAATGTTGCCGCCGTTTCCTCGCGGGTCACGATATCTTCAGGCTGCACTAGACTCGCCCCTATGTGATACTGCAATTCCGTCGGCGTCAAGGAAACTCCCCTGCCCTCAGCAGCAGCAGCAGCAGCACGAGCAGCAACATCCGCTGTAACAACAGCATCCGCTGCCTCAAAGACACTGTCCAATGGCCCAAAAAGAGTAAAAGGACCTGGTCCTCCCAAAACCTGCGCCAAACTGTCTTCCCCTTCTCCCCCTCCTTCCAGAGCTGCAACAGTGCGTTGCAACCCTCCAGAGGAATAGGCAATTTGGAGAAGGTCAGGAACGAGGACACCACTCAGCTTGTGCAGCACGCCATTACTAGCCGTTAAATCACTTTCCAATACCGCTATTCGGTTTATTTGCAGAGCTACTGCTGGTACAGCTGGTGCTGGTGCCGTTGAAGCATTGACGAGGACGAGCGCTTCTCCATCGAAGGCAAGAGTGGGTAGTGACTTGGAAGGGCCTATCCAGCGTGAATACCACAGGTGGGGCGTGAAGTGATAGCGGAGAACTTCATCTACAACTTCAGAGGCCGTCAGGAGCCAAGGTCGAGCTGCTTGTAAGGCTGTGAGAGCATCGTTGGTTGGCGCCCAAAGCGTGAATAGCTCCTCCTCACTGTTGGTGCTGGTGGTATTCAACCGCACAACCAGTTCAGCATTTGTGGGGCTATTCAGCAGAAGAGCAAAGAAAGAGCTCAGGTCCGGGTCTTGCTGCAGAGCTTGGAATAAGGTGCCGGCGGAGGGAGGGAGGGGGACAGCGTCGAGAGCGTGCACCATGTTGACCACTCGGTCATCATTAATGCTGTAGGTATTACTAGGCGTCGGCCGCGTCCCACACGCATGCCCCATCCCCTTTCCCTCTAGACACTGGTACAGCCGCGCATTGTTCAAAAACACCACTACGTCATCAACCTTCCCTTCCAGGCTCGTACTCCCCTCCACCACCAGCCTCTTCACCCACACACCCCTCCCCTCCCCATCCTCCAACTTCGCACCGTCCACAAAATCATCCCTAAACGGATCCATGTACGGGTCAGGAGAAAATAACAATAGCCCCTCCGTCGAATTCATCGCCCAGTACCTACACAGCGAGACCACTCTTTCCAGATCCTGCAGCAACACAGGCAACCTGGGTAATCGTCCTTCCTCAAAGGCAGCAGCAAAAGCAGCATCTGTTGGTGCCAGATAAGTGAAGGGACCGCCACTCGCAAGTTCTGGAGCAGTGCCTGATGAGACCGCTGCTTGCATCAATTGAGAGAGGATGGAGAAGTTCCCGGCAGCGGCGAGGGAGGGAGGGGGGGAGGCGAGGACGGCGGGAATGTCTTCGGGGAGGGGGAGGACTCCAGAGAGGCCGTGCACGACACCGTTGTAGGCGGAAAGATCGGGGAGAAGGACGGCAGTGCTGTTGCTTTGCAGGTGGAGGGTCCCACTAAGCCGAGAGATATCTAGGAGGATACCGAGGTCGTTGGGGAGGCGGAGACCCGTGAAGGAGGAGAGGGCGCTGTAAAAGGCTTGATAGATGTCACGCGCACGTAGGCTAGAGGTAGGGTAAAATTGCTGAGAGTAGTACATGCCGGTGGTGGAACGAGGGTAATCACTGCTGGGGTTGTTATTGGAGAGGGTGTGGAAGAGGAGGAGGGTTTCGAGGGCTTGGTCGTCGGACTGCAGCCGTGTCAGGCGGTCGGGAGGAAGCGCGGCCCATGCCTCGTTGTTGGGCACGAAGAAAGTGTGATACCCCTTATGGGAAGCCACGTCAGGACTCGCTTGAAGCAGGGCTTGGAAGTCGGGGAGCTGTGCGGCGATAAGCGCGACGGTGGTGCTAAAGTCTGGCTGAGCTTGTAACACATCCCACAGGCTGCCGTTCCCCGGGGGAGGGATCAGAGGGCTAGCCAAGGGCACTAAGTAATGGTTTCCACCCTGTGACGTGGGTACTGCTTCCCAGCTCAGGGCTTGGGCGTTATTGACGTAGAGGATCGAGGGCAAGGCGGGGGAGGTGGCAGCGTCTTTGCTGACGCTGTAGACGTACAACGCGGCAACAGCGTCCGGCACATTTCGCTCGAGCGGCAAGGCGAAGGGCTGGTTCAGGTATGGCAAGGGCGTCGTCTGGCTAGATATCAAATAGCTAAGGACCGCCGTGGCTGCATGCCGGTCTCCGTCGGGGCAAACGGTGGCGTCGGTGCCAGCAGCAGCGAAGGCGCTGTCAACAGGGGCAAAGAGTGTGTAAAGCTGGGAGCCTCCCGTGTCGTTTAGAATGGCCAAAACGGCGGGGTCTGCCTGACGAATACAATTGCTCAGGACGGAGAAGGAGGTATTTTGGCTGATGGTCGCCCACAGGGAGGTGGGCTGGGCGGAGGCGGAATGCAGGAACAGGAGCAGGAGAAGGGGAAGGAGGGCAAGGCGGCTTAGGAGGGCAGGCATGATGGGTCGGGGTGGAGTTAAAGAAGCTTGAAGCCTAGCTCGCGCGATCCATGATAGCCGCGCTCGTGCCTGCAGTAGCTGTTTGGCTCGGTGGGTGGATGTTCGCGTTGTGTATCTGGTAGGACAACTTACTCTCACAGTAAATGCATCGCCCAAATTCGAGGAGGTCAAAAAAGGCGAGGGGGGCAAGATGGGGAACGCCCGCCTAAACAATACTTCAGTCACTCACGGGCCCCTGCACATTTACCCCACACAAAGACATGCAGTGACCGCGGGATAATAGTGTGGTGGTGGTGACCTCTGCGCAGATGGACGATTCATGAAAGTCTCCTAGAGCCAACTCCAAGCATTACGCCCCACCCCTCGCCTTATCGCCCGCGCCATGTCCGACCCCTCCCAAAAGCCGCCCGTAGCAGGAGTAGGAGCAGCAGCGGGAGCACGCGGAGGAGGAAGTGGCGGAGCACTCCTGAGATACGGAGGTGGCGTTGGTGCACGTGGAGGGAGGGTGTACAGTGCAGGAAGGTCATGGACGACAACACCCTCATCTCTTCCACCATCAACCAACCCTTTGCATGCATACGCGGTCCCTAACCCCCATTATCATTCCTACCGAGGCGGTGATGGAGGCCGTGGTCCCTGGACACCTCGTGGGGGAGGACGACAGCTTTCTACGTACCACCAAAACAACCAATTATACTACCCTCCTTCACCATCTCCCATGGCCCGTCCACACCGAAATAAGTCCTTGATTATCACTTATCCTGCCCCTGCCATGGCTCTCCCTGTTGCGCCTGCGCTTCCATTAACAACTGGAAATTTGCTCAATGCTGACACAAAAATGCTGCCTGCAGAGGAGAAGGAGACAAGGGCAGCAGCAACAGCAGCTTCAGCAACAAGCAAGGACATATGTGACGACGACGTCCAAGTGGACAGAGAGATCCTTGAGATGATGGGTAAATATGTTGGCGGGGTATGTTCGTCAAATGTCATATACTGCAGAGACAATTTCTCTGCCTCCGAATCCTTATTTTCCTCCCCTCACCCCTTCTTCCTCCCTCCACTTATTATTATAATAACAACTTAATAGCAACTTACAGGAACGCCTTAGGAAGCATAGGCAGGGGAGCGTTCACTTCCCATCCTCTCTTCTTTCAATCATCCAATGGAAATAATCTCTCTCCTTCTTCTTTCTCCACGCGGAAGCGCTCCCTGGAGGAAGCAGCTCGAGGAGGACACGAGGAGAAAAAGAGAAGAAGGTAAATTGGCATCTTCTGAGACCAGCAGCAGCAACAGGAATCATGGAAAAAATGAATTAGAAACAGTCGTGAGGATGGCTAGGCAAGGGTAAAATTCAATAACTTGCTGAAGACATGCGAAATGTGAATATATGCATGAGAAGCACAGCCAACTTGCCACTTAAAAATGCGTCAGAGACGTTTCTTGTCCCTTCATTCCTACGTGACTGCACCGGGTGTCCACCTCGCTTTATTGCATTGGCTCGTTATTTCAAGCACTATTCACACCTAAGGCTTATCACGGTCTTCATGCTTTCACAATCGACAAGCCCTTTCCGGCCCCACCTCAAACTGCAACTCAAACGGCAACACATTTGCTGGACATACCCAGCAACGCCAAGCACATAAAAAGTAAAAGTTAGAAAGAGGGCCAGCATCAGCACCATACGTACGCTCTTTTCATTACTTTTTACTTTGTCGTCATCATTTCTGATCCCCCCCCATTCAGTGAAACCTCTCCTTGAGAGCCCTTTCGGCTCCCATTTCCTCATACTCCAGCTTGGATAGCCACAGCTGCTGAAACGAGCCTAAGGACGCTAAAATGGACCCTCCAATCCACGCACTAAACCGCCTCTCCAACGGCGTGGCCGTCACGACCTTCACCTTGTACGCCACTGGCACTTTCTCTGTCAGTTCAAATTGCAATCGTTCTGCTGCTCCACGGAAACAGCTACCCGCTCCCGTCAAAATCACGTTTCCCAACAACTCTTTCCGCACGTCCACATCCGCCTTCTCCACCGCTGCGTACACCAACCCCGGTAGATCCTGCGGTCCTGGTATTGATGACGACGTGGAAGAGGAGGAAAAAGCACTGTCATTCCCTGGGAGCATGACAGATTCCGGCACCCGCCGGAGGGCCTTGTCAATTTTGACCTTGGTGCCGTCGGGGAGCTCGTATACTCCGTCCTCCGGGTCGTTATCCTCCACATCAAACATAGCCCCATCGTCACTATCTGCCTGCGGGACCAAACAACAACTCTCCTTCACATCGCGCAGCACGCGTTGTTCCTGGAACTGCCGGTAATGCGGAGGCATCTTTTCTGCCACCACCCCCTGATGCTGCCCAAACGGTCTCACCGTTACTTTTTTCGAGGCCAACCACTCCCCAACCTTTCCATCCAACCAGTCCCCGCCCCTCTCACTTCTCCCCACCAGCTGCTGTAGCACATATCCATCCAATAACGGCACAGCACTCGTCGAGCCAGCGCCGCAATCACACACAATCCCACTCGCCCGACCGGTGGAGAACGCACTCAACATGGCCGACCGCGCCAAATACAAAGCACCCACTTCAAACCTTTCAAAAGCCAGCTCCATCACTGTTTGACTCTCGGCGCGCGTGGCCCACGTGGGCAAGGCGTACATGAAAGGAACACCCTTGGCTTCGTCCCGTACGGCTATTTGTCCAAACGCGTGGGCCCAAATCCTCTCCACTGCATCCCAATTCCGCACGTGCCCGTTCTCCATGGGAAAAGATAGTTCTAAATCCGTTCGTCGAAGTCCAATTTTCGCGTCTCCAAGTACAGCTGCAGCATTGCTACCGATCCTTCCGGCAGCGGCGGCCTCATCTACGTCCATACTGTTCGATGCCCCTGCGTCGCCTGCCTTTTCCTTCTTCCTGCCACCCTCCACCGCATCCACCACATGTCCTACGGCCGAGGGAAAGACAGCTTTGGGCAAGTCCTCCCCGGCATATCCAAAGCGGCTGGTGGCCGTGCCTAAATCGCCCACCACGGAGAAGACCTCGTCCCCACAATACATGTTATTGCGTGTGATGATGATGCCAGGAAGGGGAGGGGGGGAGGTCGCCTGTGTCGTGTTTATGATTGGAGAGAAAGGGATACACAACGAGAGTAGTTTATGATTGTGCAACCTGCGCAATGCGTCGACAATGAAGGGCTTGTTGTCCTGATCTTGTGGGTTTTGTTTGTAGCCTCATTTAGGGTTCTATGGAGTTTTTCCCGTTCGCGCTCTCGCTCAAGCCTCGCTGGCTCGTCGCCCAAATTCAACCCGGCGTCGACTCTGAAGCCTCCATGCTTACCCTCCTACCACGCCAATTGCAGCCCTAATGTTATCGATACCACGCCCTATACAGCTCAGACAATAGGCAATCAATTTTTAGGAAGCGCTCCACCTGAACCGATCCACTCACTCGTACTTAGTCGATCAAGCCCAAGGCGTCATCTCGGTCATCCCCACCACCATCATGCCCTCCTCCATCGCCGCTACGGTCATCTACAAGCGGCCGGCGTCGCCTGCCATCTCCGTATCCTCGTGCGTTGAAGCCAGTGACCTACCCTCCAGTGTATATTGCAGCGGCCACCCGGTAAGTCTCCTTTTCGTTGGTGCGTATGTCCGTGCCTGGCACACAGTGCCATATGTATTGGTGATGGCTTCCCTCCTGATAGAAATGTTACAACTTCGGACCCTGTCTACCGTCATTCCGCCAGCCATTACATCAATCAACAGAGACACAACAATTCTTCATCAGTTTAACTCCCACCATTCAAAACAAACACCCTCAACGACCTCTCCTTCCCTTCAGCTGCTGCAACACAAAATGACGCTCCTCCGGGACCGCAAGACCACCACGCGGGACTTCCGGCACCTAATGCGGGAGCTCACTCTGTACCTAGGCTATGAAGCCACCACTGAAATCACGCTGAAGCCACGCGTAGTGGAGGGTACTCTGGGGCCCGTGGCCGGGCAGAAGCTCTCGGACAAAATCGCCATCGTTCCAATCCTTCGAGGGGGTTTGGGAATGGTCGATGCCATGACGGAGATCTTGCCGAATGCCGCTGTGTATCACATTGGTATGTTTAGTAACCATAAGTCCTCCAGCTTGCCTATTCAATACTACAATCGCCTGCCCAAGGAGAAGGATAAAGTCGCCGACCTCACCTTCGTCCTTGACCCTCTCATTGCCACTGCCGGGACCTGTAGTGCCACGGTCTCGACCTTGAAAAAATGGGGCGCTAAGAAGATCGTGGTGATTGGTGTGGTTGGTTCGCTGCAAGGGCTGCATAAGCTGACCCAGGCACACCCTGATATTCGAGTGCATGTGGCGTCGATCGACGAGGCGATTTCAGAGGACGGGCATATCCTGCCCGGGATTGGCGATGCGAGTGAAAGGTTGTTCACTGCCTATGGAGTGGGGGAGCATGACGACGAGACCTCAGTGCACACGGTGGCCTCGGCCAAGAAGAGGAAGGCGGGTGAGAAGAATGGTTGTTAGAGGAAGAGGGAGGAAGGGAGGAATCTGAGTGCCGGCGGGTTTGACATTTGAATAGAGGGAGGAGGGTACAAGGAAGTGAGACGGGCAGCGAGGAGGGGGAAAAATAGATACTCGGCTTTGAATGCGAGGAGGAAGGAGGGGAGAGAGGCGAGAAGGAGGGCAAAGCGACTGTATAAATGGATAGCTACACATATAAGTTTGTTCAAGAGGAGCTTTGAGTGAATTACCGTCACGGGACGCGGCGGAGCAGAGCCAGGCAGACTGATGTGCGCTGGATACAATCGGCAAGAGGAAAAGAAAGGAAACACAGTATGAAAACCTTGATATTTCAGAACAAATGGCCCAGGGACGGGAAGGCGCGTGCGACTACACCATCAACACTCCCTCGCGTACTGCTGCAGTTGTGACACAACCGGAGGGAGAAATACAAACAGAACACAAGAAGAAAGACTCACCACGCACGCACAAAGGCATCGGTGCTTTCGACTACATCCAAGTTGTCTATTTATCTATTATTTCATCGGTTGCTCGCGGGCTGGGTTATGTGTCAGCAGCACCAACATGCACCCTATCAACTCTCCCACGGCACAGACATGTAACCTGCTATCTCAACTCCTTCTCTCTTTCTCCGGTATGCGCATCCTCATTTTCCCAACTATTCTCTGATATAGTTTACCCCCTATTTCTTTTGTCCTCACATTCACCCCTCTCAGTATGTACTTGGGCATCCTTTACGCCCTCGCCGTTTTCTTTTCCCTCTCTCCAATGAAGATGGGGACAGACACGTGCGCGGCTGACGTAAAGAGGGCAAGATTCCTCTCCTCCTCTATCTAGACACACATCCCCTCATTTCCGTCCCCTCGTCTTTATCAACACCACAACTTTATCCTCTATTCTTCTTGTTCTTCTTCTTGCGATCCCTACCACCAGACGAAGAGACCGTTGCCGGCTTCGGGGTCGGTGCTGCTACCGCCTCCCCTCCTTTCCCTCCTCCTCCACCTACACCGGCAGACTTTCCCTGTGCTCTCTTTCGCCTCTCTCGTCGCTTTGCTGCCGACCCCGGCTTCACTCCACCTTGATGCTCCACCTCCTCTTCCTCCTGCCTCTGCCTCCCCCAGTGCTGCTGCGCATGAACCGCGCCATGGCGTCCACGACGACCGGCCCCACTACCACTCCTTCCTCCCATATCCCTAATCCCCATTCCCGGAATTGCACCACCCATCAACTCTTCCATCACACCCTCCACCGTCACATACCGAGAGCCCCCTCCTCCCTTTCCTCCTCTTCCACCGGCTCCCCGTTGACTCGGGCCTCCACTCCTTCCCCCACCACTTCCCCTCCCCCCGCCCCTCCGTCCCCCCATGGCCCCTATTCCCCCCATGCCCCTCCCCATCATCATATGCTCAAAGAGCAACTGCTGAAACAAATCGTCGTCGTCATCATCCTCACTCTCGTCGTCCTCGCTATAATACTCGTCGCTGTCCCCCTCCTCTGAGTCCGACTCCACCACATACCTCCCTCCTCGGCTCGACCCCGAAAAAGAATACTCTGCACCCCCTCCTCCACTATAACTAAAATTTACGCCGAAGGGCATGTCAAAATGACCACCCATACCCCCAAAGGGCCCTCCTTGCCCTCCAAACATCGTGGCAAACAAGTCAAAGAGTTCCTCTTCCGGCATGTAGCTGCTCCCGTCTCCTCCTTCTTCATCACTGCTGCTCTCGTCCTGAGCCGCAATTATTCTTTTATATGCATTATTGATCTTCTGGAATTCTTCCTTGGCATTTGGGTTGTTAGGGTTCCGATCAGGATGAGTCTTCAGTGCGCGCGCGCGGAAGGCCTTCTTGACCTCTTCCTCGCTTGCCCCCATGCGAATCTCCAGCGCTGCGTACGCCTCCTCAATTTTCATCTTCATGATTCCTTAAGAGAAGCGGGAATGAAGGAAATAAAGAGAGGTAAGGGTGAATGATAAGGTACCTTCGCGGTAAGTGAGGGCAGGGTAAGGAGAGGGTATATGACAACATTGTCAAAAGAGTTCTACCGCCCAGGAGCGCATGCATAATACGGAGTACAGGCATCTAGAACTATCCCTCTGATAGCAGAGAAGCGCCATAAAAGAATTAATGCCTGCTCTACGCGGGCATGGAGGGAAAGAGGGGTGGCCTGGGTGGGGGGCAAGATCAAAAGTACTAGTAAACTTGCATGATCCTAGACCCTGGCAACAATCCGCATTCAAAGGAACCACACACGGATGAGTATGTGCTAATACCATGGCGGTAGCGTGAGTGTGGGCGGGCGCCCAACGAACTATTGGCCGTGGAGGCAGGCCGCACAGGCGACGCACCCAGCCACACATGATGATTCGAAGCTTTCGATCATTTTGCTTCGCTTCACCACGTGTGTAAAAGAGTGCCTGCATTGAACCAAAACTCCCCCTGCTGGCGACAAGGTACAGAAACGATACTGCTCTTTGTCTTGTCTGTGGCGGTATGGTGTGCGCTCGGGGACAGTTATGCGAGGGGCAAGCAAGTGCATCAAAGTTCATGGAAGGCAGCAGGATCGAGGTGACCCATTCTCTCCCCGCGAGTCAAAACCCCGCGCGGGTCTCCGTTGCTTGTTGTGAATGTAATTATTGCCTTATTTCTTCCTTGTGCGCATCGCATGCGTCTCCTCTTTCGGTCGTACTCCCTTCACACTACCGGCAGTTTCCTTCAATTGCCCCCCCCCCACCGGGGGTCTTTCCCCCTTGGAACTGCACGTCCCAATTCCACTTTCTTCCGCGCCTCTTTCTCACCTCACCTTCTATACGTTCCCGACCTTGCACGACTAAGACCGAAAGCTACAGACTTAATTGGATCGCCGTCCCCGCCTGCTCTTCCTAGGCGCACGGCCCGCGTCACATGCCAAAAATAAGCTCTCGGTAAAGCGAGTGGCACTGTCCTTGTCCAACTCCAACACGGCCGAGTCAAAGCCGTCATGGCGATAGCGCGCCTTACAACCATCCGCCGCCAAGCGAAACAAGGAGGCAAAGCGGTGCTTCACCACCTCCCCGCGCTGATCCGGACACGACACCCCCACCACCAGATACGTGTTCCGCCGCTCCGCAAAAATCAAAAACGGCTTTGGCTTCCAGAGCACGCGGCCCGTCTGACTTACCGCCTGCTGTCGGAGCCTCTCCTCCCGGCTCACATCAATCATCAACTGGGCCAGCCGAGAAATAGCCATAGGCTGCGTGAGCAAGTAATCCTCCGCCGATAAAAGGTTGTTGTGCACGATTGTCCACCGGAAATGGTCCAGGTTCCGCACGGCCTTCTTGTCATGTAGGGAGACCGCCACCCGGAACAAGGTTTTCTGCAGTGCCATGGCCAGCTGAATCCCCTCCTTCAACTTCCCCTCATCTCGGCCCGACAACGCATCGTACGCCTCATGAAACCTAGCGGTGAAGAGCCTGTCCGCCAACGCTGCTTCCTCCTCCGCATTCCCTCCCGTCGCCCCTCCCCCGGCTCCAATGGCTGCTGAATCCGTGTCACTCCCCGCTGGCCCTTGCCACGCCTCCAGCAGCGCCGCTACACTATAAACAACATCTGACGCACTCACCGCTGCGCCGTAGTGCATTCTTCGATGGAAGGACAGATAAAACACCTCGTCGAGCCCAAACTCGTCGTGGTGATTATCAAGCTCCTCCCTCAACCGGACCTTGAGATCGGAATCCATGTACTTGAAGTTCTCCCGGCATTGCGCCAGACTGAAGCCCATCTTAGCCAGCAACTCCTCCAACCGCTGTTTCCCATGACTCCACCACACCAACAACTTGCTCGCTACATAGGGGGAATGATACATGCTCTCATAGAGGCTCCAGTGCCTGTAAAGCATGAATTGGTACTCGAAGTCCGCGATGATTCTTCCCGCTTCACACGCAGGGACCATCGTCCCGTCCGCCGCCTCGAATCCTGTCTGCTCTTGTGCCTGACTGGCCTGCACCTCCACCTCCAAACCCTCCACCATCTGCCGGTACTGGGCATGCTCCACCCTCTGGTGCACCAGCAGGTCCGTCAACCCCACGATAGCCAGCCACAGCGTATCCCGATTGTCGCGATTCACCTCTTGACATATTCGGTGCAAAACCAACGCTGAGGGTGCCCCATGGAAGGCACCCAGGTAATACTGCTCGATTCGCTCCCTCCGGGCAAGACTGGCTTTTCGCTCCCTTCTTTGGCGCTGTCGCCCCGTTTCCTTTTTAGTAGGGCTGCCACCCCCTAGGCTCTCCTGCAGACTACTCCGCCTTGAGCCCTCCTCGTCGTCCTCGTCGTCCTCTTCCTCGTCCTCATCTGAGCTGGTATCCTCATCGTCCTCGTCGCTCCCGTCCTCCTCATCGTTTCCCCCCTCCCTTTCCTCCTCCTCCACTTCATCATCCTCCTCCTCTTCCATCCCACTCTCCCCACTCGATTCTCTCCGTTTCTTCTTCTCCTTCCCCATTTCCTTCTTACTTCTCTTTTGTTTCTTGACCTTCTTCGTTTTCTTATCCTTGGGTCGATCATTCCCCAAATCTAATTCATCCTCGCTCTCCAGCTCCGAATACTCCCCCTCGTCCTCTCTCCGCCTCCGCCGCCCCTCCTCGTCCTCATCGTCCTCCCTTGCCCCAAATCTACTATCATCATCATTGTCATCTGCACTGACACCGTCGTCATCATCGCTCTCCTCCCCCCCACTCAACCCCTCCCCATCACTGGGCATGTGCCCCTCATCCATGTCCTCCTCCTCATCGTGCAGCACAAACACCCTCTCCCTTTCGTATACATTTGCCAAATGAACCGGCCGATGCGAATCTATGACGTAGCAAGTCAGCTCCGGCCTATCCCAGGGCAACAAATTGGTCAAATTCACAATCGCTCCGCAATTAATCAGCACCACGCTGCGAATGTCATTGTTGCTCTCCCCCAACGCCCGCAGCAAGGCGGACGCGTGTGAATACCCCGAGACAGGCACCAGAGAGTAGGCTACATGGTCTGCTCGGAGCATGTGTGTGAGGATACGGCAGGCGCAGAGCCCGTCCACGTCCGCGGCGACCAAGATAAGGACCGTGCAGGCACTGTGAAGGAGTTGGTGGGTGATGGGGTAGAAGGAGAAGAGGATTAATTTCCCGAGGAGGGTGGGTGGATTCTTGGACAATTGAAAAGAAGAGTATATGGCTGCTTTCACCTCGCCCACTTGTCTACACTTTTGAGAACAGAGAACTTGATGACTTGGAGGCTTGGAGAGGTTTGGAAGGCCTAGTGAGGTGCAGGGAAGGCTGCAAGTCCCTCTCCTTTCTTTCCAAAGGCTCACAGAATCTAAACAGACTTAGACCGTCAGAGCAAAATTACGGTCATCTATTCCAAAGTGCGATGGCCACGCGATGCCTCGTCAGCGTCTTCGTCGAGCGCTCGAGCAGAGGAGCATTGCTTGAGAAAAGGAACGGAAAGGGGGAATAGGGGCAGACGCACACGCACACTGGCACGACACAATACGAAACAAGCAAAGGATTACGTACCCATTGAGTGCATTCTCCCGGATCTGCTGATAGAGCTCCTCGAACTTATGCAGAAGCATGCCTCCTGTAGGTGTGTGTTGATGTGTGTGTTCAGGGGGGTTAGGCGTCGAAATGCGGACTGCGGAAGGCAACGAAGATGCCAGACACACAGGAAACAGTCCACGCAGTGCTCAGCACGTGGTTGCCGCCGTCATCTTGTCGTCACGTGGCGGTCACTGGTAGCATCCGCACGTGTTTACCAAGTACATGCCATGTGCGTTGCCGTGCGCAGTAGCGAAATTTGGCGAAGGCGCGGGAAGAAGACATCAGGCTCGGAACGATTCTCCATTTTTTCAGTTTGGCCTTTAATTCTTCCTTGACAAGGTCGATTCTGCTACTGCGCATGCTGCCTTTTCTTTCTAACAAAAATTAAAGTACTACCTCTTTGCTCTCACCACCAATCCCCGGTTTTCCTGTCTAATTCTCACGGTCTCCTTTCCCCTCTCCTTCGCCCCCTCTTAAAATTAATTAATACACGAGCACCCAAAAAACCAAAGGCCACTTTGAAGGACAAGACCCATCGTGCCCCCGATTCACACAGGCCATTAAGATCCAGCTGGAAAAACGCGGCATCGAATCACCAATCTACATTGCCATCAGCCAAAATGTCGGAAGCGGTTCTGAAAAACATTGAAAAGGAATTGCCCAGATTGCAGGCCGAGCTCGTCAAAATGAAGGAAGCAGCCCCCAAGTCCGAGGCCTTAGTAGATTTGATCAACTACATTGTTCAAACACCTGAGCCATTCTATGGCAACGCCCCCCCCAACAACCCGTGGCTCAAACCTGCCGCCACACCCTGCTGTACTGTATCGTAGTTAAATTTTGGTTTTGGGGGAGGGGAGAGAATGGGAAAGATGGAGGGAAAAAAGGCAATGGAAACCAATTACCTGGGGCTTGAAAGAAAGAAAAGAATTGAAATACATTTAGTAAGATTGTTACTCGTGTCATGAGTCTGGGTGTAAATCGTTGGTGGTTTCGGGCTCAGGGGTAGACGCAGGGCCATGCTTTAGCAAGCACGTATCCAATCCAAATTTTCCAGGGGCGCTTTCTTAGAGCATTACCTTAATTCAAAAAGAAATAGGATGAAAACTGTGGTGTGCTTGGACTTGTAAATGGGATTGTTGGCAAGGTGTCGACGAAAATGTATGCTGGAGGTAATAGTCCGCGAAGGTTGGATACGTGTCATTTTTTTCTCGAGCCCTTTATTTTCTAACACATCCCCACCCACCACTCAATCCACGGATACCTGCAGGGTGCAAGGAGCGATGAGCAACGACGTCGATCACACGGTTGTTGTGGTTGAAACCCCACAGCTGCCCGCCGTCATCCTCGTCCTCGTCCTCTCCTCGGTCCTGTTCCTGTGTTCGGTAAGCGATGAATGAAGTGCAGGAGTGGACATTCTGTCTTGTGTATGTGTGGTTGTACATGCCAAGACGGGGGAAGCCTGACGTAGCCTCTAGAGATAATATCAGTGGCTCTCCAACGCCCTACATTTTCATCTTTTCCTGGCTATCATCCCGCGTCCTCCTCAAGCTCGTACACTCATTCTTGAACCCTGCGCAACACAACACATTCACAGCCTTCCAACTCCAACTGGGCATGGGCTTGCGTGGTGACCACGGGTATATTGCTCGCTGGATTGACCTTTCTGTGGTTACGCCTCCGCCTCCATCGAAACAGCTCCACCCAAAATCGCAGCACTTCCACATGCTCTCCCGCTCTGGTCAGTGACTGCTTCACTTGGTACCGACAATCTCACACTTCATCTTCGTCATCTCCCTCTTATCGCTTACGGAGAAGCGATGGAAATATGCGACATTTATTTGGACATCATTTGGCAGTACAGGAAGCAGCGGCACTGTCGGGAGGGATGATGAACCTGGCTCGCTTACAGCTTATGTTGACTACTCGTGATTTCACCGGAGACGACTACGAGATGCTCTCACGGTTAGACGAGGAGGACGAGCAGCAGCAGCAGCTACAGCAGCAACATATGGGTGGTTCGCAAGAGGAGTTGGACCGCTTGCCTGTGTATACGGTGGAGAGTGAATGGAATGGTCATAGTGACAATTCCAAGTGTCTGATATGTTTGAGCGATTTCGCTAAGGGGGATGTGGTGCGGATTTTGCCTTGTTTGCATCAGTTCCACCAGGCAGAGTGTGTGGACCCGTGGTTGAGACGAAAGATGCTTTGTCCGGTGTGTAAGATTGCCTTCTAGGCAGGGTAGGAGGAAGTTGGTTGCCTTCATATGAGGAAGAGGAAGAGGAGGGAGAGATGAGGAGGAGGATGAAGATGAGGAGAAGGATGATGATGATGATGATGATTAGAAGAAGGGAGAAAAATATTGTACATAGAAAATAGACGCCTTGCATATATAACAGCATGTGAAAGGGGGAGAGGAAAGAGATGAGAGCCACAAAAAGACCGACACGTTAATATACACTATTCATTCGCTGTCTTTCCCCCCCCTCCCCCCACCAGTTTATGTGACATTCTCGTCCATCGGTAAAAGAAACGAAGCAAAAAGTGTTTGTGAAAGCTCAAACCGCGAATACGTACTGCGCGAAATCGTCGTCTCGACCTCGTCACGTTCCATTCAGTTCGCGCGTTTTTCTTTGTCTCCTTCTACAAAAGAGATCTAAATAATTCTTTATAGGGCCCCACACCACTGCCAAAACCGCATCACCCTCATACATATTGAAATGTTATATCTACATCGTGACTGGACACATGCAAGCAGAATGTCGGACGTTTCATCGACAGAACGTTCTTCATTAGAAAATTCATTTCCCGCCTTCATCTGCTGCAGCCTCCCCCTCTGCCACCATTTTACTCCTTTTCTCCTCATCACTATTTTCTTCATTTGCACTTCCATCCGGCAGTGACTGCGGCTGTGACCCACTCAATTCGCCCTTGCATCGCTTCTTTTTGCACGCCCACACCTGCACCAGCTCATGGTATCCTTCCAACCCACAGAGTTTCTTCCGTTTGATCGATTTGACCGTAAAATGTTCTCCCAGCGTTGCCACAAAATGAGCCTGTAGGACCTTATCTCTTTCCTCATTACCAATCAGTATGGTGGTTTTAGGCCCCGCAACGGCACTGTTCGTTCAGGTGGGGAGGGAAACACCAAAATAAGAAGAGGATCCAGAGGAGCTGAAAATTGAAGGTAGGGAGCCCCTTGATAGTCCATCGCGGTCAGTTGAACGACAAGTCAAACCAAGGCCAAGTATCCACGATTCAACTCAATAACCTAGTGCTCACTCACTCACCTGAGTGCATGAAGGAAGGGTGCCACCTGCGCCACGTCATAAATGCAATCCGCCGCTAAAACCAAATCATATGGGGCGCTTAAGTCATACTCCTCTGGAGGCTCTCCCCAAGGAAATTCCTGCACACGCACTCCTGGGATGAAGCGAGCGTTTTTTTGCAAGTAGGGCAGGACAGATGCCAAGTCTGTCAAGACGACTTCTTGGCAGCCTCCGTGCAAGGCACAGACGATGCCCGCGAGGCCCAAGCCGGCTGCGGGGAAAAGGGGGGGGAGAGGGGTGTGTGTGGCCTGAGATCGGCATGACCGAAGCGGCACACACGCGTGGCATTTCCACTTACCTCCGAGCTCAAGGACACGCAGCGTGAGTTTGCCCTTGTCAAACATACTCCGTTCTTGCTCTAGGTATCTGATGGTGTGAAGAGGCTAGTGAGTTTTTTATTGCGGGGGAATCTATACGACCGAAAATGGGTTTTTAAATAGTTTCCAAGTAGGTCCCTCCTTGCTTTGGACTTACCGTGCTAGGACCAACCCTGCACTCCATAGCGTAGAACCGCAATTGAAAGACTTGCGGCTCTGGTGAAGCACGAGCTGCTGGTCGCATATGTCGACAATAATGGCGGTGTCCTCCGGGTCCATTGGTGCTGCTAAATTGTGGGGGGAAGGAGGTCAGGGTGCGTCAGAGGCGGGAATGGTCAAGGACGCGAATAGATATCAAAGCCGCACAAGCCATGAGATGATTTTAGTGTATGAGTTCTGAGCATTCTGCCCGACGGTGTGATGCTCTGCACGGTACAGTTGGCCTGCTTCGACATGAGCCATAAAAAGCCCTACCATAGGGTTTACTCAAAAGAAATGCAAGACAAGGCAATGTCAGCGAAATGAGTCGAAGCCAGCACTTATGGGGCCTACAAGGCAATGCTCTCCGACGCAGTAAGACTGGCTTAGTGTACTAATATGTACCGTAGCGTACCGTAGCCGCAACGATCGCCGCTACCCTCCCGACGTTGGCTGGCGCAATTTGGCACACCATCATGCCTCCACGAGTCCACTTTGTCGCAAACCCTTACACTTACAATCCTTAACACGCTAACCCAATACAGGCATTTGGACGTTACCATGGCATTTCGTAAGAATGTCTGTTGCCTCGGCCTCCTTGCCACGCTTGCTATTTGTGCCAGGTAAGTGGATGCGAATGGGGTCACTCGGGCCATGCCCTCCTCCTTGTGACTAAGCACGATTCTCTTTACTTCATTGAGCGCTTACTTACTGCAATTACACACCTCCTTTTCCTTCAGTGCGCGAAGACCAAGCGCTCCAACGGGTTTTGTCCTTCCTACCGCCAGCCACGCCTCTCTATGTAAGTTTCTCTGTGTGCTTTTCCCCAGCTAAAACGATCCTGGGGGATCGAGGACGATTTATAACTTCCTTTCTCCTCCCCTACATTTACCCCCATTGCCACATTCAACCTCACGTGATCCTAACAGGGACTAAATCTGCCATGCGTCCTTCTGCATCCTACTTGCGGGTAGCCGAGGTGAGTTCTTGTGTATTCCCTGCGATCGGATGGTGGGAGGAGATCTGCGACCAATGCTAGCGAGAAGGGAATATTCTTGGGGCAAGCACAAAACAAGCAAGCCGCTCCCGCTCCATGTCACATATCACATATAGGTTAGAGAATTTTCTACTTGCCGCGCCACTCACTTTGTCGTTTTCCCCTTCTATGAACAGACGCAGGAACAAGAGAAGCAGCAACCACTCTACCCAAGGAATACCAAGAGCAGCAGACGCAGCAGCAATTTGATCCCCGTCCCAACTCAAAATCTCGGCCCCCAAAGTGGAGGCATGGAGAAAAAATTGGGGGACTCACTTGTTAAGGGAGTAAGTTTATGTCTGCTGGGAGAAATATATCAAAACATAAACATAAGTAGAAGACGAACGGGTTGGGGGTGTGCAACCGAGATGAGACCAATGAGCCACATGCACCCTAACATGGCCCCTTCTACCTCTTTCTCCCCTCTGCTTTCGAATTATAGTTCAAGAAGGCTAGCGCCGTGGGCCTGGCTGTGGTGCTAAGCGGCATCATCTTAGTGGGGAGCATGCCGGTGGTCTCCCATGCTGCCTCCGCCTCACTAGCCGAGTTAACGGCCGGCGCTTCCTCCTCCTATAACAGCGTGGTAGCCAAGCTGGCTGCCTCGGGGTTCTTGCAGGTAATTAGTAGTACTCAAGAGGCTGTAGAAACGTGGACTGTGAGGAAATTTAGGGCAAAAATAACCCTCTTTCATTCCCTCCCCTCCCCTCCCCCCCCAGGCCTTCTCCCTGGTGTTCGTCTCCGAGATTGGGGACAAGACCTTTTTCATCGCTGGTTTGTTGGCCATGAAGACGTCGAGGCTCATTTCTTTCACCGGCTCGATGGCTGCGTTGTCTGTGATGACCATTATCTCAGTTTTGATCGGCCAGGTGTTCCACGCTATCCCGTCGGGCCTGGCGGGCGGTTTCAAATTTGACCAGTGGGTTGCTGTCCTAGCTTTTTCGTACTTTGGATTAAAGACGCTCAAGGTAGGCAGGATAGGATGCATGCGAGTCTTCTCTTGGTCATTCCACCATAATTTCTTGCTCTTTGTGGCCGCTTCCCCCCCCGAAAAAAGCTTTATACCACTCTTCTTGTTTCCCAATTTCTCTTTCATCTTCCCTCTAACTGCCACGTCAGGATTCGTACGAAATGGCGGACGGTGACTCTTCTGGCATGGACGAAGAGCGGTCCGAGGCCGAGAAGGCCGTCGAGGAGTCCAGCGCCCCGGAGCAGAGGACCCCCTGGGGAACTATCCTCCAAATTTTCTCCCTTGTTTTCGCTGCTGAATTTGGTGACCGTTCTTTTTTGTCAACGATTGCCTTGGGTGCTGCCCAGAACCCTTTTTCTGTGGCCACAGGGGCGATTGGAGCGCATGCGACAGCTACGGGGATTGCAGTAGTCAGCGGGGCGTTCCTATCAAAGTACTTTTCTGAAAAGGTTATTGGCTTTGTCGGTGGCTCACTTTTTGTCATTTTTGCCGTGACCACCGCTTTGGGCATTTTCTAAAGTTCACTTGCTAAGTTGAAGGGATAGGAGAGTGTGGGCGGGGGGAGGTCAAGGGAGGAAGACGTGAGGCGTGGCGAGAAGCCAGATGCCAAAACTACAACAAATCTGATGCACAACTGACTGTAACAACGCGTTATGTCTATGCGCACACGCAACACAAAAGAATTTGAACACAATCAACACATTACGCTGATTAGGTGCCTTGTTTCTGCCTCCGCTTTCTCGCTTCCAGTGCCAGAAGTGTGGCTGTACATGACCCGACGTCACGCACGACAAACACACTTTCAGTGAAAAATGTCGTGGAAGGTCGCTCATCCCGCACAAGCGTAATGCTAATAATTTAGCATTATGCAACGACATTTTTAGTTTTGGCACTTACTCCCAATCTCTAAGTCTTCCCCGACGATCACATAACATAAGACAGCGCCTCTGCCTTGCTCGTCAGGCAAGTATTCCCCTTGCTTGACTGCTCCCAATAGTCTCGGTTCCGGCCTCGAGGCGGGATCACATCTCGTCAGCAGCAACCAGAAGAGTTGCAGGGTGGCACGCAGGACCAAGACAAATTCAGCCAGCTAAGGGCAACCACAGGTCTAGAATTACAAGTTTACTTAAGCAACTCCTGTACCGAATTTTAAGTAATGGCACCTACATTTTTATTGCTTTGCTTGCTATTGGCAGGAGTTGTAGAGGGGCGGCGGCATCAAGGTGTGCGGGGTTCTGCTCCCCTCAATGAGTCACCTGAGGATGGTATGCCTCCCGACCATGAACTCCCAGACACTGTCAATGTGGACTACCCCTTTCCTTACATGAAAGGCCATCCGGTGGATAACTGCTTGACCATGATGGGCACCGACAGCTGCGGCAAGGCCGCCGCAGACTCCTTTTGCCACTTTCAAAAATGTGAACAGGCCGTGTCATTTGTAGAGAGTCAGGGCAATCGGGGACCCACCTGGGTTGCGGGTGATGGTGCAGTCCGGGAAACTGGAGGGGGTTCTTTTGACAAGATAACTTGTCAGTGCTCCGTTCCTGAGTCATCTACACCGGGCGCGTCCGACGCGAACCAAATTGATTACAACAACCCAGAAATCCTTGGCCATCGCCTGGATTTTTGTTTAACGAAGGAAAGACTTAATTGTGGGAAGCCAACCGCTGATGCCTTTTGTGAGTCTTTCGGCAACAGTGGCTCCACGCGGTTCGTAGAGGATCCCGCGCCCCCCCGGAATGCGACTTGGTTTATTGGCGATCATACCCTAAATGAGGCTGGAGATCGGCATTCGTTCCAGTAAGTGCATAGAGATAATGGGAATGAGTGTGTGTGTGGTATGATTGTTGTTTGACCTCACCATTTCGGTCTCGTTTTTATCCCCTAGGTCAAGTAATTTTTTATCCAAATCCAGTTTCTCATTTCGACTCATTTTCCTCACTCCTCCCTCCATCTTCACCCTCAACAGGAGTATCACATGTGTATAGCCGCGTCGAGACCAGCCGCCTACCCTCCCGGAACGACGTCGATGTCGCCTTTTGTATTAGCAGCAAAACCAGTATAAAAATCAATATGTGACAGTAGAACAATACCTTGCCTGAAGAACAAGCTGATAGTAAGATTAGGGGCCAGCGATCTAGACATTTCTTTTGGAGGTGGGATTAAAGGATACGACATATATGTAGAAGAAATGTGTGCAAGAGGCAGTCACAGAAAGGACATCATTAAGTTGGATCCTTTTTTACCCCTGCCAAAACGACAACCACCAGACAAATAATCGATTGGAAGGAACAAGGGAGAGAAAGGATAGGAAGAAAGGCAATCAGAAGGAGGAGAATATCCTGATTAGAACTATGCCCAGCAGTCAGCATCGGTAAGATTGAAACAAAGCGATGGTAAAGCAGAGAGCAATCACAGAAATCATCGAAGGTGAAAATGAAAACACTTATCGAATGAGCAGCGACCGACTTATTCCCACCTCAATTTTCGCCCCATCGCCCACTATTTCTTATTTGTTCTCTCCTCCTTCCTTTTTCCTTTCAAACGGCCGTCCACAAGGCAAAAAATTGTTTCTTACAACATTTTCTGTTGGTCAATTTACACATACACAGATATATGCACCTCTCTTCATTTTTCTCATTTCCTTTGTTCAGTCACTCACGCACTCACTCGCTCACTCACTTTCTTTGAACTCTTTTTCTTCTACTTACTTTCTTTGTCATTTAACTCGACGGCGTTGGCCGCTTCATCACAAGACTTCAGTCGTCATCACCGCTGCCAGAGCTACCTGAGGCCGTCTAGACCCTTTGATTTTCCCTTTTGAAGCTTTCTGGAAAAATGAAGAGAGGAGAAGACACAAATTTCTCATCCACTGAGAAGGACTGCCACCCTCTTTCTCATTGCCGTCTTATCTGTCGTTATTATCCAAAATATAAGCAAGCCCTCCCTTCCTTTCTTCCTCCGTTTCCTCCCTTACATGATAGAGCAGCTCGCACCCACCGCCGCCGCAGCCGCCGCCGCATCCCTCGAAAAAAAACTTGCCGCGCCTTGTTTTCCCAGAGAACGAGCAGCACCCTTAGGCGACATCCGCACACGCTCTCGTTCTACCCACAAGGCGCCAGAGGATAAGACGCGCCCTACACAGTATTTCTGGCCCTTGACCCTCCGAACCTTGGCCTCGAGCCACGCACCAGGCACATTGCTTCCACAGCACCAAATCTCTACGTCGTCATTGGGCCCAATCTTCTTGTTCAAGTCCTGCTCGATCGTCCATCGCAGTCTATCACGAGGCACCCATTCATCCCACCGACTGTCCCAACCGGGGTAATGAATTTTGTACCGTGCGCCATTTTCCCCCTTCTCCACCACCACCGCCGACCACCACGCCAAGCCCTGATAAATATCCAATGACTCCAACCGAAACTTTCCCTTCCAAGCCACCTCTACCGAATCTCCTACAGACGGATCGAGGAGCCGCTCGCGAAACTGCTGCTGAAAAGGCAAAAGCCGACTGCTACCACCACCAGTAGCAGGAGCAGCAGTAGCAGCAGTAACAGCAGCCTTGGTGCCAGGTGCACTCAAAAAGTTAAAACGTTTGACATACAGAGGCTTCCAGACCGCATCGCTCCCTACGACCTCTTTCCACTGCTGGCAGACGCTGGCGGCGACGCCCAGCTGAGACGTGCTGAGGAAAGAGGTGGTGTAGACAAGCAGGGCCGAAGGCAGCTTGTTTAGGTGGTCCTTGTCAAAAAACTCAGCGAGCAACTCGAGGCTAAAGCGGCGGATGCCGGGCGTAAACAGCAAGGGCATCTTCTTCTTCTTCTCATTTAATGCTGCCTCCAGGTCCTTTTTGCAAAACTTGGCATGCTGCTGCTCCTTGTTTCCCCCAGCGTGTCGTCCATTGCCCATTTTTTGCACGCGCAGCAGCGCTTGGATTTCCATTAAGATCCGCATCATTTCGTCCGGGTCTTCGGTCTGGTACAAATCAACAATGGCCCGCGTCCAACCTGCACCCAGACCTGAACGCATACCCGACAAGGGTGAACGAAGGCCCAAGGCTCGCGGGGACGAGGTGTGGAAACGGTGAAGCATGGTACGACTAGTGGGTGTCCCGGCCGCGGTGGGTCCCAAGGCAACGCTGCTTTGACTGGAGCCTTTCCATGACGCTGGACTATTAGGTACAGGACTTGAGGAGCCGGGCAAAGATGAGACGATACGGCGCTCCGGAAATTTTTTGGGGATACCCAAGGCACGAGGGCTGCCGTCGGGCGTTTTTGTGCAGATCTCCGGGGGCGGGATCGTCAGGGACAGGGCCGCTATCCGCTCCATTTCCCCCTCTTGGTGAAGTAATGCTGTGAAGTGAAGTGATTGGTGCAGACGCGCTGGAGACACGAGGGAAGTAGCCTAGCGAGCTAGGCGGGTTGAAAACGTGCAAGGGACGTCCCTGGGTGTTTTATGTGTGATAGAGCGACAGTGTGAGTGGTCTGGGCTTTCGGGGCTCCCCAAGCAGTCCTCGTCCTCCAGACGGCCTTCATCGCGTGCTATGTAGTGACAAAAATAAAGCATGCGTGTGTTTGTGATAGATAAATACGCGCAAGAAGCGAGGAAGACTCGCAAAAAGGTGGGGACCGGAAGGGAAGCAGCAAAGCGAGAGCAAGCAAGTCTACGAGAGATTTTGTGAATGTGTATGAAGGTTCTTTTCGCAACAAAAAGTACGGAAGACGAGCACGGTATCCAACTTAGTTTTGTTGTTGTGGCACATCCCGCTGCCGTGTTTATCGTGTGGAAGGCTCGGCATGCGGGGAAAGCTGGGAAAGCCGGCACCACCAAAACCGGAGACATATGCACTTGAAGATGGCGCATGCGCGTGACGTTAAATTTCGTATCGTGACGTTACGAGGCATAGACGAAAGCTTTGGTGAGAGGGTGAGAGGTGAGTGAAAATGAAATAGTGCTTATATTAGGAGCCCCTTTGGTTAATATAATATACACTACGAGGATAGATACACTGGAGTTAAGATGTTTTGTCCGACCAAGCACAAATGGATTCTACTCGCTGATATGTGCTCGAGCTCGTCATTTTTCTTCTTTCTCATTGTGACCTGAGTGCTTTTGTCTTGGAAGGCTATGTAGGCCCCAGCCTTACATCATGACTACGACTGAAAAAACTTGCTTCGCTCTCCCATCTCTTTCTGCACCTCTGCTGAATAAACCTAACGAGATTGACAGACGCAATTTACTAAAGACCGTTCCATATGCTCTGTCCAAGCTTTTCGCTCCTCTAACGCTTGCTGCACAACGCGGCAAAAATTCTCAACTCTCCATATCAAATGAGCTCCACCCCCTGCCCCCTCTCCCACTCCTCTTCCTTCTCCTCCTCTCCCTTTCCCTCCTGCTCCGCGGCTGCTACTTCTACCTCCACTAAAAATGGTGGTAAAATCATCCCCAGCTCCCTCCTCCCCCTTCCTCCCACCACTGACAGATCCTTCCTCCCACCATACTTCCTCCCCACTATCGGCAAAATTCAAATCCAAATTCTTCCTTTCGTACGAAGCGAGAATGTCAAGCAACACGTTTTGGACTTCTTCTCGGGATTGTACTTCGGCTTTGAGGTCTGCAACTTCCTTTCGGAGCAATCGCTCTCGACCCCTATCTGCGAGGGAGGAGGGGGCGGAGACGAAGGAGGGGGCAGGGCTTTCCCTTTCACCTCCTCGTAAGGACAAGGTGGGGCGTAATGTGGAGGAACGAAACCGCAGCTGCTGTGGTGTTTGCGGTGGACGGTACTGCTGTTGCTGCTGCTGTTGCTGGTCCTGGTGACGCTCCTCGGGATGGTGCAAAATATCCTCAACGAGGCTAACGCAATTATTAATCATACATCTTGCTCTCCCCCTTGCTCCTCCTGCTGCTACTAATACTCCTTCTGCTCCATATTCAATTTCCTCCCCCTCCTCCCCCACCTCGATCTCCGAAAATAAGGAAGGAAATCTCTCCCGCCAAAAAGCGAAGAAAATCCGTAAGGCGAAAGCACGACGGAATGTCACGGTGACGGCAAAGCGTTCGTGCAGGAGCTCTAGCATGTGGATGATGACCGAGGCCCTTCGCTGCGCATAAGTGAGGTCGTATGCAGTGTTGTCGTCTAAAGGGAGGTGTGTATCGGCCTGCTGTTGCTGTTCTTGCGCCAGGCCCATAGCTCGTCCGTCGCTTTGGAGGAGTCCAGAATCCTGTGTATGTGGGAAGGTGCGGCGAGGATCGAAATGTGTCCACGAGTGCTATATAATCATGTTGCTCTCACTCTTGGGAAGCGCTCAACTAATCACTTCCGCCCCTTCCCACCGACATTTTTCGTTGTTCTTGAGAGTGTATTTGTTGATTCCTCGTCTACTTACAGAGTGCATGCCCGCGTACAAACGTTCAAGTTCGCCTAGTGCTGTCTCCAAGGACGTGTGAAGTTGCTCTCGAAGTATTTGGCTGGTCCGTAGCTCTGCCATAGCCTCACTAGGTCGCATTGGTTTGTTGTAAGGATGTGAAGGGAAAGGGTATTATCAGTGAGTACGTTCTTATTTTGTCCTTTTGAATAGCTGCAGCGTTGCGACAATGACGTCTTAAGACCAAAGTAGTGGCATCATTCAAATGCTATATAGGTGGAATACTGTCCTCCAATATCTCCCCTTTCTTCATACTCACGTGGCATCATTTGAGCATTGCTGTGCGGCTTCTTTGGCATGCTTGTACATGCGCGTGCTTTCGTCCAAAGCCTCCTCTACCACCGCAAGTCGTTCCTTGTCTGCCCGATGCTGCCTCTCAAGCTCCCCCTTCTCAGCAATCTGTTGCCGGAGTTGTTCCCGCAAGACTTCTCTTTCCTCCAGCAGCAGCAAGACGTCTGAATCCTCTGCTCCCGCTGGACTCGTGTGGGAAGGGGGCCATTGCTGCTGTTGAGCGCCAGAAGCTGGGATGAAAGTCGACGCCGAGGGTGATGGTGGCAGGATCGGCTGCTGGAGATATTGTCGCGAAGCTTGTCGTGGTGGAGGAGGAGGTTGGGACGGGGGTGGTGGTGGGCCTGTCCACTGATGGTCCTGCTCTTGGCCTTCATGCTCGATGCTCCCTTCCTCCTGGGAAGGCGCTCGTTGGGTAAAGCCGTCACCATTCGTACCGTCGTAAGGAGGACTCCGCTCAAAGGGGAATCCTCCACCCGACGACAAAGATGACTCCATCCTATACGTTATCGCGTCGCTTGGACCAAATGGAGAGCCAACTGGTGCTCGTGTAATGAGGACTGGGGGAGGGAGGCTAGCTGCTTGGTCCTTCTCTATCTCCTGCCGGCCGACAGCAACCGCGCAGCCATCCAGATCACGATGGCAAAATTTTGAGTGCGTCTGTACATTGTGCAGAAGCGGATAGCTTGTGGTAATCAGAGAGCATGAAAATAGAAACGGAGGGCAAACTTTGAAGAGTGGGGCTTAAATTCATCGCGAACCATTTCTCGGGCGAGCCGCAAGGGAGCTTTCGTCGAACTCTCTGTGTGTCATGTGTCATGCCTCTCACACCCCGCCACTGCCCGCCACTGCGCCACACAATAAAGCAGCCGTTGAGATTAGCAGCTAGCTAATGGGCAGTAGCTTGTCCAGGACAGCCGTCACTGGTGGGTCCGAAGGAGGTGGAGGCGAGGCAGCCCTTATGTCAGGCCATCACTCCTGCGAGAGGCAGGAAGGGCTGGATGTGGAGCTAAGAAAAGATAAGGCGGTACCCATCGACGTATCCTGCGAGAAGTCCGTGCATGGTTTTGTCACGGAGATGTACCGCTTCTCGCAAGGAGGACGTTGTCGCAGGTACGTTGAGAAAAGAGGGAGGAGGTATGGGGGGCGGGGGGAGGTCATCCTGATCCGACGTGAGATGTGATCACTCGCAGCCACCCTCAGTTGCTTCTGGACAGTACCAAAAACAAATTTAATAATACACAAACCAGGGACTCGTAGATGATCACGGAAACAGTGCCACTCCAGGCTCGCAGATTAGCTACCCTTGCACACGTGTCGTCTCATACACGTTTTGCTCTTTCCACTCTCCCCACACCCGAACAAAGCAGATGCCGCCGACCCAAGCAGCAGCAAGTGGAGGACCACAAACAAGAACTCATGACGCTAGTCGACATCTGCGTCGACGCTATTTGCGAGAAAATTTTGATTTACGAGGCCCCGTTGCCCTTTGACTGCCTGCCACCTGAGCTTGTCCGCCGCCTGTTGGATTCCTTGATGAACCACAAAGCACTCACAAAACTAACGGTAGGCGTGAATATAGAGTGTTACTTTCCCCTTTCTATCTCTATTTAATTTTTAGATGGAATGCCAAACGTTCTTTTCGTGGTACCCCCTCTTCCCTTCCCACCAACCACCTGCAGCTCCAATCCCTGCGCGACTGCGACGTTACCCGCCTAGATCTCTCCTCATGCAAAGACGTCTCCGACGATTGGCTCGAACCATTCGGTACCAAAAGCTTAACCCATTTGTCCCTTGCCTACTGCCCTGGTGTGACCGACGCTGGCCTCCTCCACCTCACCGAGCTAGGCGCCCTTCGGCATGCAAATCTGACGGGCTGCACGGGCTTACGCTTCGGGGGCCTAACGCCATTTAAACAGTGTTGGTTAATGACAACGCTGAATTTGAGTGGGTGTCGTCATCTGATGGATGACGCTCTCAAGCCTCTGGCACATTTGCCCGCCCTGCAGCATCTCCGATTGCGCGGCTGCCGGCAGCTGACAGACGTTGCCTTGACTTTCCTTTCCCCCCTCACGCCCCAACTCAAAACCCTGGATTTGAACCAAGGAGGGCAGTTTTCAGCATCAGCTCTCTGTGCATGTCTGGAGGGATTGACTGAAATTGAGTTTCTGGACCTGGGTTATTGTCCGGAGGGAATAGGGCGGGAGGCGTTGGAGGTGCTCACCAGGGGCCGGGCCTCCGCCACCTTGCAAACCTTGATTCTTGATGCCTCTCGAAAGCTGACCAACGCCGATTTATACTTGCTGGGACAGTTAAATTTTATGAGAGTCTTGAGTTTGCGAGCATGTCCGAGCATAAGCGATGCAGGGCTCTGTCAGTTACCACAGGGATTGGAAGACTTAGATGTGAGCCATTGTCGAGGGGTTCGACTGTTGCCCAACCAGATATTGATGAGCTTGAGGAAGATCAATCTTGCACATTCAGGACTGAGGGATGTCGGATCGTTGAGTGAGTTTACGGCACTGGAAGAGATTAATCTGGACTCATGCGCCATTGGTACGGAATTGGGGAGGGAGAGATAGGGGAAAGGAAGGAGGAAGGAAGGAAGGAAGGGGGCTCACCCACTCTGCACGTTAGCTAGGCTTACACCTTTCCTCCCTCCCTCCCTTTCTACCTAAATCATTTCCGACAGGGAACGCCGGCCTGTCTGCCCTCCTGCCCCTTAAGAAGCTCCAACGCCTCAATCTAGCTGACACGGGGATCTCCAACCATGGCATGGACGTCCTCGCCGCCCTCCCCTCCCTCTCCTCCCTCTCGCTGTTCTACACTAACATCACCAACACTGGCGTCCAGCAGCTGAGCTCCTTAAAAAATCTTACATCTCTTAACCTTGATAGTCGTGAATTGACCGATCAATCACTCTTGCATATATCGACTCTGACGAAGTTGGAGCATTTAGATGTGTTCTCCGCGCGTGTGTCCGACGTCGGCTTATGCTTCCTGACCTCTTTATCTGGGCTGGTAAGTCTCGAGATATGTGGTGGTAAAATTACGGACTTAGGGTTGAAGTACATTTCGTGCTTGCGTGCCTTGAGAAGATTAAATGTGAGCCAAAATATGCGGGTGACCAACATGGGTTTGTATTATCTCGCGCAATTGAGTGATTTGGAGGTGCTGAATGTGTCACATTGTCAGGTGTCTGCTCCAGCAGCCCTGGACCCTCTTCTGAAAATGAGGATGTTGAAAGTGCTGGCAGTGAACGGGTGCAGAGGGATGGCTGACGAGGGGGTCTTGCTGGAGTTGCGAAGGTCGTTGCCTGTTTTGAAGACGGTCAGGGCTGTATGTTGAGAGAAGGGAGGGTGGGAGGAGAGGGAAGCAAGGGAAGGGAGGAGACGAGTGGGCGTGAACAAACTTGCACAGCAGAGGTCGAAAAGTTGATAGAAGCTTGTATAGAATACTACCACATAAAAGGAGAAGAACGAGAAGAAAAACGAGAAGAAGGAGGAGAGAAAGGGGGAAGCGAACGAGAATAATCATACTATGTTCAACAAGTCAAAAAAAATTTATGGTGAACGGTAGCATGCAAAGATGTTTATACTCGAATCAACACGCCGATCCTATTACTTTTCAATAACCTCTCCCCTCTTCAACCCCTACAACGCCCTCTCCTTTTCCCTCCTCCTCCTCTGTTACGCATGCGTAAAACAAGCATAACCTCATCTGTCTGTCATCTCTCCTCTCTTTCTTCCTTCACCTCCTCCATCCGTCCTACTTCCGATTGCTCTCGAAGAGCCTCTTCTGCTTCTCCCACTCTTTCTTCAATTTCTTCACCAAACTCTTGGATAACAACTCCCCTTGCGCGTCCTTGGTCGGCACCCCATCGTCGTCAAAAGCCCCATATTTCTCCTTCTCTCCCTCAACCCTAAACATATCTTTTGGGTCCATGTTCTTCCTTGCCTCCTTCTCTGCCAACTGCCTTGCCTGCTCCTCTTTCCGGCTCTTCCCCTTACCTCCATCCTCCCCGCCCTCCTCCTTTTTAACCCCCCCCTCCTTCAAGGTCACCACGCGGTTCAACACCAATGTCTCCTTTGAACTATCGGGGTCCACAGTGAAGTAGCCTACCCTCTCCAACTGAAATGTCGAACAAACCGGAGGTATCTCTCCCGCCTTCAACACCGATACATCCACCCTCCCTCCCTCTCTCCTCTCCAACGACAACGGGTTCAATTCGGACTCCCATGTCTCGTCCCCGGGACACTCCACGGTGAACAAGTGATTGTACAGCCTGAATTCCGTCGGCACTGATTTCCCCTCTTCAGCTGACACCCATGTGATGGCTCCCCTAGGCTTCGGACCCTTCCCCTCCTTATCTGCAGTCACCTTGAGCTCGATTACGTTCCCTTTTTCGTTGAGCAGCACCTCATCGACACGCACGGGAAAGGCGTACTTGAGAATGGCGCTCTTGCCGGGGGCGAGACCATAGTAGTCTTTGCTGTCTTCGTGGCGAAAATCCGAGGCGTCAATGTAGAGCTGAGGGGTGAGGAGAACAGGGTGAGTGCCCCGTTCGGGCGCAAAGGGAAAGTCGGGAGCCTCGAGAGAAAGGGGGGAGGAGAGATTGGTGATGGTGAGGAGAATGGGATTGAGAACACCCATGGCTCGGGGAGCGGTTTCGTTCAAAATGGCCCGGGCCCAATGCTGGAGGCGTTCGTACTGGATCACGTTCTCATTGCGGGTGACACCGATGTCTTTGCAGAAGGCGTTGAGGATGTCAGCGGTGTAGCCACGGCGCCGGAGTCCCTTGATGGTAGGCATGCGGGGGTCGTCCCAGCCCTGGACCTGGTTACCCTTGACGAGCTTGAGGAGTTTGCGCTTGGAGAGGACAGTGTAGGTGATATTCAGCCGCGAGAATTCATAGACCTTTGGCCGGTAGAGCTGAAGGGCTTCCAGGACCCAGTAGTATGACTCCCGCCTCGTCTCAAACTCGAGCGTGCAGATGCTGTAGTCGACGTGTTCCAGCGAGTCGACGATGCAGTGCGTGTAGTCGTAGGTGGGGTAGATGACCCATTTCTCCCCGGCATGTGGGTGAGGGATGAATTTAATCCGGTAGGCGACTTGATCGTACATGTTGAAGTTGGCGGAAGACATGTCCATCTTGAGGCGGAGGGTGGCAGTGTTCTCTTTGAACTTGCCCAGGCGCATGTCGTCGAAGAGCTGGGGGAGGAAGGGAGGGAGGAAGGAAGAGGGGGAGGTAAAGATTGGTAACAACGACGCACGATATGAAGTAAGCTCACGGCAAAGACACACACTAACAGAAAAGAGGGTTCCATCATCAAAGCAAGCAACCTCGATCTATTGATGCCCCCTCCTCTCCCAAGGCACCATTCCCTTCCCTCTGACGTACCTTGAGAGACTCCTCTACAGGCCGATCCCGCCAGGGGCTGTTCGGATCTCCCTCAAATTCAGCATTAGCCGCCTTCTCCTTGGCAATCGCACGCGACTTACTAATCTCTTCACCTGTCTGGTGGCAGACATAGGCCTTGCCGTCCCGAATGAGCTGCACGGCTAGTTCGTATAGCTTGTCGAAATAGTCCGAGGTGAAGGTGGTTTGCATGGGCGTCCAGCCCAACCACTCCACGTCCTCCCGCAGGGAATCAATATATTCTTGGCTCTCCGCCTCTGGGTTGGTGTCGTCATACCGGAACACCGTCTCGCGCATGGCCTCGGGCACGCCCAGCTTCTCAAAAGCAAGGTGGAAATTCATATGCATAGACTTGGCGTGGCCAATGTGTAAGTACCCGTTCGGCTCCGGAGGGAAACGCGTGCGGACCTTGCCCTTGGTCACTTCTCGGTGCTGCGCCTCAAGGGCAGGGGTGTTTTTGGCGCTTTCCAACTCCCGGGCAGCCAATGAGTCCTCTGCTCCCGCTCCTGCTCCTGCCGATGTTTCCTCCGCCATTTCTTCTATGCGCTGAGGGGATGAAGACGATCTAACGTGGAGTGGGGATGACAAGTGCCGGGGATGACTATGCATTGCGCCTATGTTGCAAGAGAGAAGGAAAGGAAATTTGGGAATTTGTGTGGTCGGTGTAGTGTGCGTATGGCTGGGTGGCAAGGCGGGGGATCGTTGTTGGCGAGGGCGAGGCGTTGACGATGTCGAATGGGGAGGGGAGGTCGTGATGGGGTAGTCAGGAAAAGACTATATGATATGCATGGCACTCATGCGTTCACACCACATCATACACTACAACACACTCAAGCCAGCAAGCATGCGTCCACAACCCTACTCCCACGTCCTCGTGGCCTTTCTCCTGTCCCTCCTTGCTGCCTCCACCAATGCCTTCCTGATCCCCACACAGCGCCTCTCCTCCCTCCCCGCCAGATCAGCAGCAGCACATCCCTGCACCACTAAGTCCGCGTCGACACTGAGGATGGTGGTAGAGCCTTCAAGTGTGCTGCTCATGGAGAGTGGCGGGCCGGCAATGCTGTTAGCGGCGAGTTCATGGGTGGGCCCGGCCAAGACAATAATTGAGCCCATTCTGGACTTGGGCGGGTTTGCCTTCTTGGTGCGCATCGTGTTGTCGTGGTACCCCCAGGTAAATCTGAACAAGCTGCCCGCCAACATCATCGCCTGGCCCACTGAGCCCTTCCTGCAGGTGACACGCGTGGTCGTGCCCCCGGCTTTCGGAGTCGACATTAGTCCCATTATCTGGTTTGCCTTCCTCAACTTTTTGCGGGAGATTTTGGTCAGTGACCAAGGCATTCTGACGCTGTTGCAACAGAAGTAAGAAGGATATATGGGGAATGAAGACCAAACCGGAGAGCGAGTCTCGCATTTCAATTTCATATTTTCAGAAACAAAGCAGCCAAACACTTAAAAGCGAGAACATCTATTCGTCAAGTTACACATACAATCTCATTCCTTTTCATAATCTGTCTTTTCGACAGAATTTCCTCGTTATCTCACCGTTGTATCAAAATACAGCAGACACCAGACAGACACATTCTCTTACATATTCCCATCCTACTCTTTTAGCCCTCTTCCCCCCTTCCTCTTCTACTTTATTTTCTCCTCGCCGCCAAGAAGGAAAACAACCACACCCACCCGGCAATAGAAGGAAAACAACCACACCCAGCATTACAGTCCCCTCAGAAGGCCACAGGGCAATCACTTATGAGCCACTACTGCCTCTCTGTTTTACACTCGCTTCTTTTTACTCTTGCTCTATTTCGAACCAGAAGCCTCAGGAGACGATCCAAGCTTCAAGCCGGCATTGTAATCTTCCGGCGAGCAGAAAAAGCGCTGGTAAGCCAAGTCATAAAAGTTCTCCCCACTATTAGCATCCGGTGCATTGTGACCCTGCACTGTTACCAATAAATTCAGCGAATTGACCAACCACACACTGCCAGGCTTTCCACCCGTGCCCTTATTACTCCAGACTAACCGCGGCTTCAGCCTTGCGGGCAGCGTCCATCGCTTGGGAACACAGTGAATATCCTCAACACTCGGTGGCTCCTCCGTCATCGTGGCTACCATGCCGAGCGCAACAAAATCTTGGCTTGGGGGGACGGGCTTCCAAATGAAGAGGGCTTGATTCTTCCCGTAGTGACAGTTCCAGACTTGCCGGAAACGGACGGGGTGGGGGCAGATGCGGGCGATGACTGCGTCGAGGATGGAGGATTTCTGAATGGTGTTGCATGCCGTGTCGGAGATCTCGATGAGGAAACGAGTGCTCGAACCCGAGAGCCGTCCGGGGTGGTCATAGCTGTCGTTGGGGTAGTGACCCACACAGATGCGGGTCTTGTTGCGAGCAAAGACACCGCGGTTGTCCAACGCATCCCACACACTCAGCTTGGACCGCGTGCCTGTGTTTTTGCTGTTCCACACCGGTTTGAAGGTGCTAACGGCTTTCAGCTTGACTTTGAAGAGAGGAATGGCCGAGATGTCGATTGCCATGTCCCGAACCCTCCCTCGACCCTTCTGCAGGTCGCGGAGCTCCTTGATAAGCTTGGGGGGGATGAAGAGATCATCGAACTGCACGTGGGGTGTCTGCAATATGGCAAGATCCACGCTACTTTCCTCCTCACCCGTTACGCTGCTTCTCGTAAAAGCCTGCCTGAACTCCTCGAACGACACTAGTCCATCCCCGTCCACGTCAATGAACATGACGATGTTGTAAATCTGATCAGGCATCAGCATCAGCCCAAGCCAATCCAATCCTCCATACAGCTCCGAGCAGGTCAAAAATCCTGAATGACTAAAATTAAATGCGCGGAAAGCATCTCGGGGATACATCCCCTTCGCCTTGATGAGCGCCGCAATCCGTGCTATTGCTGCGCGAGGCTGCAAGAGCTGGTACTCGTCCGGCGTGCCGAAGAAACGGGCGAGGTTGGTCTGCTCGACATCGATTTGCCGACGCCGGCGGCATGCCCGCACGTCTAAAAACCAGGTCAAGCGGGCAAGGGCCTCGTTCACCTGAAACGCGCGGAAAAGGAGAATGGTCTGTTTCTCGCTAAAATTCACGTCGGAGTCCAGGAAACGATAAGCCTGCTCGGCCATGGTCTGGTGGTAGGGCTTGGGAGGCTGGTAGCTCCCCGAGGCGTCAATCATCATCCCATTCGTCAAACGCAGAGCCACTGCCGTGTTTCCCCCTTCAAGTAGCATCCGGTCCTGGCGCAGGTGCAGGACACCGCGCAAGGCCTCAGCTTCCACCAAGGAAAGCGCAACGAAGTAGCGACCGCTTTGGATAGTGTTGTAGGCCCGACAGGTGATTATGGCCTTTGCTTGCTCAAAATTGATGCGGCGGCGTTGCTCAGTGTCAATCCGCTCCAGAATATTCCGAGTGTTAAACTGCTCCCTATTCATGTCAAGCTCCAAACTTTCTAAGAAAGCCTCTGCCTCATCATAAGTCAACTGGTCGTCACCGTCCGAATCAAAAAGTCGATACGCCTTTAGGAGATGCTCTTCCTGCGCCGCCGTCAAATTCTTTCCAAACTGATTGTGCCCTTCACTAAAGAGAAGCGAGGCCAGATCTGGCGTCACATCCAGCACCACAATCACGTTCTTCAGCCGCCGATAAGTCTTGAGCGACCACCCGCGGTTGTAGTAGTTCCGACTCAAGTAGCAGAACTCTGGAAAGAGAATAGGTTGAGGCCTGGACAAGATCTTTTTATACACAGCAAAGTCTGAGCAAGGGTAGAAACCCTGCGTTCCTCGGGCGGGTGGATCTTGCAGCGCCGCCACAAGCCACGGCTTGGGATCCTCGTCCTCCCGCGAATACTTCTCTTGCCGATACTCCTCCAAATTTTCCAGCTCCACCCTTTCTTCTTCTTTCTCTTGCTCCTTCTCCTGCTCTTGTTCCTGCTCCTGCTCTTGTTCCTGCTCCTGCTCCTGCTCTTGAACCTGCTCAGTGCCAAACGCTTCTTCTTGCTCCACGCTCGCTGGATCAGCCACCGCCGTACCCGTCTCTGTCTTCTCCGCCCCCGCTACCACGCTTAAAATACTGCGCACCGTTACCCTGTCCACTTCCGCGGAGAGAAAAGGTTTGTACTCCTCTACCATTTCGACTAGCTTTTTGGTGAATGCCTTGCCGACAGGAATAGAATTCTCTACCGAGTAATCCACCCGGTCACGGAACACGTCCACACAGCCCTGCAAAAAGTCACTGCACTCTCTAGTCCCTACCTGCTGGAACCGCTGCACCAGCTCCCTCCATGCCACCTTCCGCCACACGTTCTTGACGCTATGCTCACACAACAAATCAAACTGCACCTTCTCACTCCGGAAAGAATTGATTGTCAACCAAGCACAAACATCCCGCAGGGCTTGCGTTGTCCTATCCACAGGCGCCATTCGCCGATCCAACCCCCCCTCGGCCTGCGAGACCTGCGTGCGAATCAGCTTGGCCACTTCCGGAATAATTATAAGCCGTACTTTCTGCCCTCGACCTATGCCTCGCATACGGAAGGCACCCTGCGCGTAGTCTCGGAAATTCATATCCTTTCCTAAGGTCAACGCTGCTTCCGCGCTCAACGGCTGCTGGATATCCATTCCCGTCGTGTGCACCTGATCGTAAAACGTGAATCGCTTCTCTAACGGAATCTGGCACTGTTGCAGCTTGACAACCTTCATCGACGAGCGGCACAAAATCATCTTCCGGTCTTTATCGTCCAAAAATACTACCCCCTCCATATTCGGCAAACCATGCTCAAGCAAATACTCAGCCACCTGCAAATTGTCCAACCCCGTAATCAGCGCCCCCGTATCAATCAAAGCATTGAAATTTGACTTCCCAATGTAATGCAGCAAAGACCGCACCGTCCACCCCTGCTCCATCACATCAAATGCCACGATCGCGGGGGAGGTCAAATAGTGCAACATCTGCGCCGTATCCCCCTGCTCATATACACACCTCCCCATCTCCACCGGCAGCAAATCCGAAGGCGTGCCCGAGAAGCCCAACCTCCGCTCAAACAACAATGCCCCCCCCAAATCCTGCCCATTTGCTGCAAGCTTCAACACCTGGTGCTCCATCGTCTCAGGGAAGACATATGTATTCAAATAGTGCTCAATTACATGCGGTTGCCTTCCCAACAGCTTATACAGTGTCTCCATCATCTCCGGATCTCGCAAGTCCAACAAATGCAGAGGCAACACTTCATCCTCGACATCTGTCCCGTCCATTTGCCCTGCCGGTACAGGCTCAGCGGGCACCATCCCCAACGTTAAAAGATCGTCTACTGCTACCTTGGCGGGCCTGGGAGACGTAACACCAGCCGCCGTGGCCACTGCATCTAAGGCAGGCTTTTTTTTAACGCCCCGCACCGTCGCACCAGCCTCCTCCACCCACTTGACAAAAAGGTGCCAGCTGGGCCGGGTGTTCATGGGTCCGAACTCCTCCTCAAACAAGCTCTCGCGGAGCATGTTCATCACAGTCATGAAATCCGTCATCCGTAGCGCCTCATACCGGTAAGCCATTATTGTCAGACCTATCACCACGTCGGGGTGCGAGAACTCCGACTCCCGGCTAGGTACATCTTTCCCCACGAAGGGCACCGCAAGCAGCTTCCGCGTCTTCGCCATGCGCGGGTTCCGCTCCAGGGCCGTCTCCAAATCACGGGTGTTAAGCAGCCCGAATGTCACGCGATCGATCTTGGAAAGAACGTGAGGTAGCACAGACTCCAGCCAGTCCCGCGTCAGGTTCAACATCTTAATCTGGTCATCAGAGAGGTATTCATGTATGGCTTTCTGCGTCTCCTCAGGCGCTCGAGCTCCCAGCTCCAAGAAGGAGAGGATGACTTTGTCGGCCACGCGCACGGACTGATACCGCATCCAGATCAGCATCCATCGGGCCAGCAAAGGTTTGAGTAGAACGTTGTAGTAATTCCGATCCAGTAGCACCACGTGGGGCGTGCGCTGAATGAGCTTTTTCGCATGACCGTCCTCCAATACCACTTTGATTTTCTCCAACAGCATCACCGCCTCCCGTGAATCCCGGAAGTTGACCGTCATTTTGGTCTCGGTAAAATAGAATAAGGCGTCCAGCAAATGGAAGGGAATCTTCCACCGCAACCCATCATTCTTCTCGTGACCGTCTCGGCTCCGCGTAAAGTCCAGCGGCCGCTTCCCGCCAGTGGGCCAGTTAAGCTCCGACTTAAGCGGGTGCAAAATCAAATCCACCTCATCCAGCAGCAGGGCACCAGAACGGAAGATATCAATGATCTTCACACATAGCCCCACTTCCCTCCGCAAGCCCGCAATGGCAGCCGCATCCAGCTCTCGGCCCTTGACGTCCTCGCGAGAGAGGCCAAAGAGAGCCTTAAAAGCCGACTTCTTTGTCTTTTCTGCGGGGATGCTAGCGCCGTCCAGGGTATGACATATCTCTACAAACTTGAGAGCAAAAGACTTGATGGCCGTTGGAGTAGTCACCACCACTGAGCGCGTCTCCCGGGCATGGTGGAGCTTGCGGTACAAGCTCTCTGTTACGGTCATGAATCTGTCGAAGTGGAATGTCAGCACGGCCTTGTTGAAAATGGTGGAGAAACGCTCCCGCATCACGCTTCGCGACATCTCCAACAAAGCATTTGGCACGCACTGCACCACCAGTGACTTGCCATCGGCCAAGAGCAAGGCCAACAGCGGCCCCACTACCGTAGTTTTACCCGCCCCCATGATCATCTGATGGCAGACCGACCGACCTTCCCGCACAGCATCCATAAATTTGCCGATCAATGCAATCTGACTTTCGCGCAAAATCATCGTCGACGTAAACTCGGTTACCAAAAATCGAGGGTCGTATCCAAAGGCTGGATTCTCCACCGTGAAATCAGGCTCGGGCTTGAAGTAAAAACGACGTGCCGTCAAGGACGTGGCCAGGGTAGCTGCCTTGGAGTCAATGGAACGGAAGAGGGATTCATCTTTTGCTGCCTCTGCGGGGGAGAGACGAGCAAGCCGGGTGAGGTGGGCGATCAAATCCTTGGTCATGCCCACGCAGCGCGTGACTTGAGCAAGCCGATTGACGGTAAGAAGGATGCCAGCCGTCATGTTCTCAAGCATGGCCGGGTCGCGGATGTAGGGGTTGAGGAGACACATATCTTGCGTCCCCGTCGGTGAGCACAAAAATCCAATAATGAGCTCAAACCAAAAAGTCACCTCCCGTCCGCCCTGCTGCCCGAGGTCATGCCCGAGGCGCTTCGAGATCTCGGCCTCGTCCAATCCTGGGCTTTGGTAGCCCGAGCTGTTGGACGCATTCATCAAAAAGTCGATTGCGCGGAACATGTAATCGGAATCGCGGGCCTGCATCTGCTTCAGCGCCCCGTGTAGCCTCTCTAGCTGGCGGACGGCCGCCTTGAGCTCGGGCCCTTGTGGGTTGGCACGGTAAGAGACAAGCTCAGCGTCGAAGAAGCACTTGAGAATGGGATTCTGCGCTTGATTCTCCCGCCCGGCGTAGAAGGCGACGTCCTCCTGGATACGGCGGAGGTTGGACTGAGCGATGTGCGCCTTGGATGCAGGATGATGGTGGACAGTAAATGGGATCTGTCCATTAACGAGAGGCAGCCCTCGCTCGTGCCGGGCTTGGGTGGTGCAGAAGTTGCCAAGGCCGATAGCTGCCAGTGGATGCGAGGCAAACGACCTAATATCGGTCGCGCTAAGAGCCAAACCCATTTGCCCTGGAAGGGAGGGGTCGAGGGGCACAGGCCGTAGCACCCTCTTCTCGCAGGAGAAGTCCACCACGCGCGGCACCGTCCAAACGCGATCCAGTCGTTTAAGTTCTGCCAGGTTGGGCGGTTCGATCATCTCGGGGCAAACGTACTCGGGGAGGAGTTCGGGCCAACGGAAAGAGGCCTTGTTGCTGGTGAAGAAGGCGTAGACTTGCTTGGCGAAGTTCTTCATGATGTTTGCGTTTTTCATCATGTCCAGCGTCTTTTTCGAACGGCCTTCCAACTTGGGGGCTTGGGCAGCCATCTCGGGGTTCATGATCAACACGCGGAGGATGGAGAGCTGATACTGCTGCCGTTGGGACTCGGTGGGCGGAAGCAAATGCAGGAGGAGGGAGGCCAAGTTGTAGGCGCTGTCAGTGGTGCGGATCTTGAGGTCGAGTGTGCCGGTCATCATCTCGTAAAAGACAATGAAGCTCGTTCCCGACACGTCCACAGATGAAACCCACTTGTGAAGATAGTCCAGCACAAGAGGCCCCACCATATTCTCCGGCCGGCTGTACGCCACAGAGGTAAAGAAGCCACCCACCGCACTCCCTCCCGCCTTGATGTCCACCGTACAGGTCTGATCTATGTACGTATCGAAGCAGCTGAACTGAGGGCGAGGAGGGGCGGCAAGAGGGACCTTGGCACCCTGGGCACCTGCGCCAGCATAAACTAAGATGCGTAAGAAGTTGAGGCGATTGAAAAGGACAGGGACGCGGGATTCGTGGGCAAATTGCTCAAGCAGGCCAAGCTCTTCCTCGGGAGTAAGGCGACAGGCAGCGGAGACCGCGCGGCACTTGCGGACGTAGCATTCAAGCTGCGTTACGGGGTCCCAGGGGCAGGCCATTGCGGAAGCCATAGTCGCTAGGGAGAGCTTAAGGCGGACGGCGTGGGCATCGGGGTGGAAGTCAACATTCACGGAGCTGAGCATGTTGAAGATTTGGGCTTCTTCGGGCAGGAGATCGGTGTCGCTTACGCAGGAGGAGACGAAGCGAAAAGCGAAGTCGTACTGCCGGGACATGAATTTGAAAAGGAGCATGTACAGGGCTGAGCTCAGCGAGGGGGAGAAGACGAAGGCTTGAGAAAGATGGATAGGGTAGAGATAGTGCCGCATCCCCGTCGTCATGTTCCTCTGCCAGTCAGCGTTGCCCTTGTCTAGCACCACATTCACGTCCAAGGCCGAGATCGAGGCAATCTCCGGCTTGGCCGCCGAGACAAGCAAGAAGAGGTCATGGTCCCCATTCTCCAGAATAATCGATTGAGGCAAGCCCTCTGCCAATCGCTCCAGCGCCGGGCTCCGCACATTCGAGATGTAATACCCGTCGTAATCATCGCAGTATAACCGCGAGGTCGGATCGCCAGGCACCACTTCCTTAGCCCGAAAAGTCAGGCCAAGCCGGGGCAGCTCCACCACGTGGATAGCACACGGCTCATTTGGTGCCTTGAGGGGAGTCTTCGTCCAGACCAAAACATGGGAGAGGTCCTCCAGCCGAGAAACAACGCTGACCAATTGCTTCAGGGGCCCCTGCGGGGAGTAAAGCACGTTCAATAGCGTCAAGGTACAGTCAGTACGGGACTCCCACTTAAGGTCCTCAAAGTCAGTCTCGCTCTCAACTGCCACCCGGCGAATCATGCCCAAAGCCCGGGAGTTGCAGAAACCTGTGGTGTCCTTGCTATTGTCTTTGACCAAATCCACCTTCACCACCGTTTGTCCGAATTCCTTGGGCGAACATTCGTCCCGCCGCTTTGGGTAGCCAATCAAGCTGTCATCCTCGTTCTGCCAGAAGTCATAAGCATCCAGAATGGCTGAAGGGAGCAGGCCCGTCAAGAGCCGATGTGGAATAAATGTTTGGAGGCCCACACTCGAGTAGAGGTTGCGGGTGATGATCATGGAAAAGCCTGGCGGCGAGGTCTCGTTCGTGGTTCCACTCACAAATCGGCTGCGATCGTGCAACGTGGCCAGCTCCTTCTGCTCAAAGGAATGCAGGCTCAAGGCCGCGTCGGAGCTAAAGATCATATGCCGATAAAAGTGCCGACCGTACTCAATCACCCTGAAAACATGCACGACTGAGGGGTTCCGTAAGACTGACACCTCATAGAGCGTCGAGTACGCACCACTCGCTCCATTCCCTCCCCCACTACTTCCCCTTTTCCCCCCTTCCCCACCACCACCCTCTTTTTTATCCCCATCCGCGCCCTCGGGCTTGGTTTCCCACAACCCACTCAGGGACGCGTAAGACTGTCCCTTGTAGTTCCCAGCGGGCAAAAAAAGATTCAGCTCCGGAAAGTAGAGCTTGCGAACGGGGTCCAACACCTCGGCAATCCACCCCTCCGAATTGTCAAGTGCGCTGTAGGGCCGCGTGTAGGGATTGGGGATGGGCCGCACATCTGGCACCCAGCATTGAATGTCGTATCGTAACCCTACCAGGCGGATCCACAGACGGTTTGCCGCTGTCTGTACTTCGCAGCACTGCAGCGCGCCTTGTTTCTTGTGCAGGGGCCCTAGGACGTAAACCAGATCGGGGTGCATGGCGAAGCGTTGCTCGAGCATTCCCATCGAATGCTTCTTGAGGGTGAACTCGCCCAGTTGGGTATTCACCTCCGTGTCTGCCGACAAGGTAGTGGTCGCCCGAAGCCACTCCTCGAAGTTCTCGTGGATGCTGGCCTGATTCTGAATTGTCTCCATCACACCCTTCAGTTCCGTGTCGGGCAAGAAACGGCCAACGCAGCCTTTGCGGGCCATGCTCTCCCAGTGCCGAGATTTCATCTTATTGTCGCCCTTGGGAATGTCCCGCGTCCCACACAAGGTGACCGTGCGAATGACAGCCTCCATTACCTCATCGCATTCTGCCGGATTCGCTTGCAGCCATGCCAACATCTTAGCCCGATGCATGGTAAAGACATGGAAAACATCTAATTGTGGCACGCCCAGATAACGCTGCACTGCGTCCTTATCCTCTTTTTCCCGATCCATCCCCCTCGAATCCCCCTCCACGGAAATGTCCACGTCAAAACGGAAATTAATCGTCAAAAACACCTGCGCACAAAGGAGGGTGGAGACGTTTGTATAATTCAAGTCTTTCACGCTCAAATTTCGGAAGAGGTAGGCAAGATGCGCCGAGATGATGCAAGCCTTGTGTAGCTCCTTCTTTTTTATTGCCCGCGTGTACCACCGCTCCAGCATCGGGAATACCACTCTGTTCATCTTTGTCCTCAGCCGCACCTGGCTCTCCGATAGGAAGGCAAGATGGGTATGAGAGCAGGCTAAGCCGCGGACCTCTCGTGCGCGCTCTTGGTCTTGGAGGAAGAGGACGAAGGATTCGACTTGAATAAGGATGCGCAAGACGTAAAAGATGGTGGGGGAGGAGGAGGAAGAGTACCGGCCCGTGTCGTGCTCGAGCATCAGCTCAAGCATTTTTTCCAGGGATGCCATTATGTTGTAGGGGGAATGAACTAACTCGTTGAAGAGAAGGCCGCAGGGGGTGGCGAGGTGCGTACGATTGGAGGGGGGAATGGTTGTGGGCACTTCCTTGTGGTAGTTGGATTGCCATTGACCGGGCTCGAAGAGGCAGGCGTCGAGGACTTCTTGTAGCTGCTCGCAGCCCAGGGCAGTGATGTGCTCTTGAGTCGCAAAAAATTGGAGGACAAGGGGAATGCGCAGATAGGGTACGGTAAGGTACTGCAGAAGGAGCTCAGTATTGCGCGTGGTGATACGGTTGTCGAAGGTTGTAAGGTTCTTGATATGAAGCACGTCGTCCTCAGTCTCCACCTTCTCCCCCACCAAATTGCTCGGATCCGCCCCACTTAGAGGCGCGCGAGGCTTACTTATCCCGAAGATTCCCTTCAGACGAGTCAGAAAGCCTCCTTTCTGGACAAGGTCTTCCGGCTTGACAAAAGCAGCACACTTCAACTTGCCCCCAAACCCACGCACTGAAAAACCACCCTCGGTCTTGCAAGCCCATTTTAACGCTGCATCCCTCGCGCGCCAGGGGCGAAGGTCAGGCAGAGACTCAGAGGAAGGCGCCAGCAGGGCTTTGAAGAGATAAACGATGTCGCGGAAAAAACCGAGCTCGGGATAATTGTCAAGCACCAGCGAGTTTTCACCTGAGAGGAAGGAGGCGAGGTCATCACGGGGGAAGCCCATCTGTAAACAGAGCTGATCCATCAAAGCGCGCTCGCCAACGCCAAAGTCCATGGACGACTCGAAGCGAAAGATGATATTTTGCTCCTTTAGGGTGTTGCGAAGCTGTGTGAAGTAGTCGAGGCATTGCGAGCGGACGACTTGGAGGTAAGGGTCAGCGAGTTTGGCATTTTCTGATTCTAGACGGAAGTATCCCGCGTCAAAACCGAAGGGGGAGACGGGACCCTCAGCTTGCCCGCTGTAATGGAGGGAAAGGAGGGACGGAATGTCGCACGCCTTGGTGCGGAGGACGCAGTCGGTGAGAGCAGCGATGCAAGCGGAAGTGAGCATGCGGATGGCGTCGAAGGAGCGGGTTACACGGAGGGAAAGAGAGCAAGCGGCGTAGTGTCGGTTCAGGAGGTCCAGCAATCGGAGCAGGTCTGCCTGGGTCTCATATCGCATGGATTGAGAGGCCCAGAAGCATTTAGTGTCGCGGAAAGGGTGGTTGAGAGGGAGGGGGAGGGGGATGACACGGGTGATGAGGTGCTGAATGAGGGAGAGGCGGTGGCAGTATGTGTTCTTCATCAGGTACATCTGATTCTCCATGACTGTGCACAATTGCACGCAATGCCTGAGGGCATTCGTTACGTCATTAAATGTAGAGACTTTCTCAGGCACGAGCGTCAGCTGGACAGGCAACAGGATAGGCGGCACCCGGGCCTGACCAATAAGGTGCTCCACCGACGCGTCCCTCCTCAGACGACCCCAAAGCGGGAAGCAGGCCGCCCAAGGGATGGTCGGCACGGTGGTCATTACGAGTTCAGGAGGGAGGGTAGGGCCCGTAATGTGGGTCATGCCTCTGATTTTTCGCTCCATCGCGTCAAGGGCGTGCTTGATCTCAAACAGCTGCTGGCTTCCCACATACCCTCCCTCGCTCGTGACTTCCGAGGCCAGCGCTGCTACTTGTCGACAAGCAATTCGGATAATGGTCAGGTCAGAATCATTTAACCGCTCAGCCGTCCCCAGGTCCAGCTCAATAAGACGGCAGATCTTGTACTTGAGCATCAGCACGATGTACTTGGCTTGTAAATGATCCAAGCCACACAACCTCGCAATATGCCGGACACTTTCAATCAGAAGTGCCCCCGGAGAAAATTGGCCACTATCCGGGTGACAAGGCGACCAATCACAGTCATCCTTGTTGACATTCGCCAGCAAGGCCTTGCCGTTCAAGAAAGATAGCAACCGCTCGTACAGCACCACCTTCCCATCCTCCCCATAGTTTTTGTCTAAAAGCAGCTTAAGAATTATGTACCAGAACGCCGCATCCTCCAACCTTGACGCCGGGATATCAAAGCACCGAATCGAAGTACTGTAGAGCATACGCGCTGAAAGCGAATCGGGCTTCATAGGATGGTACTCCAACCCATCTGCGCCCGCATTCACAACTGACAAAGAAAATCCCCCCACGCCTGGCTGTCGCTGGAGCGTCAACAGTACAGGATGGATTATCCCGCTCGGGTCATTTCTCCAGCCCGTAGGAATGGCTAGGACCTTGCCCTGACGCATGAATCGCACCTTGTCGACTAACACCTCAAGCAGGTTGAAAACGCTCTCGTTGCCGGTGGGGCCCATCTCCCCAGGGAGGCTCCGGAGGCAGGCACCTGCGTCGCTCAAGGCGTCGTGGGCCGTCTGGAATGCTTCTTTCGTAGCCGCTCCACTTGCCAGCATGGCGTCCGATAAGCCCTAGTATGGGGGAAAATGACGGTCGGGTGTAGAGGAACATAAGAAACGGGACTGCAGAGGAAAGGCATGAAGAAAACGCATGCAAAATTTGGTTGCGAGATAGGGGAAAGCAGGCGTGATACAGATATTGAAAGGACCAAGGTAGATAACACCCTAGAGCTCCTCAGAGACTGTAAATTAATCACCTTCCCAGCCTACGTACCCGCAAGATGAGATCCAGGGAACGCGCCACGCCCTCGAGCCCAAGGAGTCGACTTTGGGTCGTGTACTGGGGGGGGAAGAACTCCGCTCCAAAAATGTCGACAAACACGGGGTCTCGCCATAAATACTGCTTCTCTGTGTGTTGGAATGATTTTCAGGGCGTTGTCCAGGTCATGCTTGAGCGACTCCTTTGCTGTCTGTGTCTCTCGTTGGACGTACGGGGCGACGTGCGAGTCACATTGCGCGGTCTCTCTCCTCTCCTCCCCAAATTTTCTAGAGAACGCTATGAGCACTCACCTGTAGTCAAAGTGTTGCGCCGAAGGACGGAGCTCATGGTCGACGGCGTCGTCACCGCGTGTTGCCACGGGGATCAGAAGGAGAACGGCAGGCGAGACCAATTCGATGATGACCTTCTGGCTGGGCGCCAAAAGGCGAGTCGTGAAAAAAGAAACGGGATAAAAGTACTGCAGGAATCAATGGGCAACACTTCCTGTCTACTGAATGGATTGGAGTAGTGTGAGAAAGTGCGTGGTGCGGGATGGACATGTGCTGTGCTGTCCATAACAAAGACGAAAGCCCCGGGTTGAAGGAGAGGAGACTCGCTCATGAATTTTGAAATAATGCGTTGGCGAGCCATGGCCAACAGACCTCCCCTCCCCTGATCCGAGGAACGTTCTGTTCGCGTGTGCCACGCGCAATGTTCCTCTAAGATGGACCACACATCACTCACTCCTCCTTGCTGCTATTTCACATCATCCCCCCCAATCTCTTGCATTCCCCGCACGCATCCGCCATACAGGCATATTCTAATCCTTTCCAGCGCACGTAAAAGATAATGCCGCCACGCCGCATCCCTCCCCGCCGTGCCAGCGAGGGTTCCATTGCAGGTGGCATCTCACAGACCGGGCAGGTGGCTTCCCGCGCTTGGCAGAACCCGCTGATGCGCAATACTTTCATCGGGATAGCTACAGTGGTGGGGGCCTTGGCAGTCTGGATGGGGCTCTTGTTGAATCCTTCCTACCCTGTCCCGCCCAAGGGTATCGTTCTTGTCACAGGTCAGCGAGGGCTGGGAGGGTTAGGCAGAGAAGTTAGGAAAAAATCAATGGATTTGTCTTGGCGTAGCTAGGGCTCTCGTTGGCATCCAGATTCAACCATACGAAGCAGACTGTCCGGGTTGCATGCATGGTGTCACTTTCACGATGCATTGTCAAGAGGGATCTCAACCCGAATCTTCCGATTTTTTTTCTTAATTCTCTTTCAGGCACATCCACAGGCATCGGGCGGGAAGTGGTGAATATGCTGGCTAAAAGCGGGTACCACGTATTTGCAGGCGTGCGTCGCCAGGAGAGTGCCACTGAATGGAATACAATCAGCAAGTGGCGACAGCACCAAATCCACCCCGTGCTGCTAGACGTGACGCTTAAGGAGCACATTGACAATGTAGTGACGGAGATTAAGCGCTACTCGGGCGAGCACGATGACATGAAGTTTGCGGGCTTGGTCAATAATGCAGGCATCGGATGCCACCGGCCTGTAGAACACCACGACATGGACGACGTACGGAACATGTTTGAGACGAATCTTTTGGGTCCGCTGTATCTGACGCAGAAACTGCTTCCACTCATCCGTCGAGACAAAGGGCGTATCATTTTCACCTCATCCTTGGCGGGGCGCATCACGCAGCCGAAGGAAGGGATTTATTCCGCGACCAAGAGCGGCGTGGAGGCCGTTGGAGATGCCCTGCGACAGGAACTTCTTCCTTACGAATGCTCGGTGAGTTTGGTGGAGCCGGGTTTCGTCATGACTCCGATTTTGAGCAAGATTCTAGATTCGGAAGAAGTGGCGAATTCCACCACGGCAGCCCAGACCTATCCATGGTACTATACCAAGAAGTACTTCGACATATTCAATTTCGGGATCAACCACGCTGGTGACGTTTCTCGGGTAGCTCGCCAAGTTTTAGCGGCTCTAACAGATATCCGCCCAAAAACACGCTACGCGACGACGAACGTCTTGATGGTGCCAACATGGCTGGCTATTCAAGCTAAGCAGTTGATTCCCGATCGTTTGATGGACAAAATTTTAACGCAATAAAGAGGCAAAAGCGAGCGCGCAGCGGCGGAGGAAAGGAGAATGGGAACGAAAATTACCCACCGGAAGATTTTGAAAAACGATAGAAAGCAAGGCTTCATTTTGCATCATTGCTTCTCCACCAAAAATAACTTCACCAAGAAAAAATGGATGCGAGAGCGATCAAAACAATACAGCAACGGCCTGATAAGAGAAAAAAGAAAGAATACAAGACAACAAGGCAACGAAAACATTAAAGAAACCCCCTAAAAAGTAAAACCCCTCATATGTAATTGTTCTTCGGCCCAAATACATTTTTCATAATTTATTACGTCCTCCTGACGCTTCTTGCGGCGTCGTCGTCAACAGCCAGTGCTTGATCAAATGATGCGCTATCGCGTAAGGCCCAGGAATACTCAACCCACCCGGGTTTTCCCCCGTTGGGTCCAACGCTGCGGACACAACCAGCTCCTTTGCGCCCGCCACTTCGGCCCGAGAAAACCACCGGCAATCCTCCAGTTCGTCCGTGTCCATGGAGATATCCATACTGGTAGCAGTCGCGATATAGCCCACCATTATCTGACACGACGCCCCCCGCCCAATCGGCCAGGGCTGCGAGCTGTGATACATTACATCCCCCACGCTGATTCCTGATTCTTCCTTTACCTCTCTTCGTACAGCCTCCTCCAAACTTTCGCACTGACTCACGTACCCAGCTAAACATGAGAACATCCCGGGCCGATACACTCTCTGACGTCCTAACAACACCATATCCCTCGCAGGGTCCGTCACCAAAGCAATTACGACGGGATCAACGCGCGGATACGCGCGATTTCGGCAGCTTGTACAGGCGCGACGCCCACCTCCTTCCACCGCTATCATTGGACTGCCACACACTCCACAGTGCTGGTGCTGACGGTGCCAGGCCAAAATAGACGCACCCAGCCCTGCCACTGCAATGTCCTCTTCCGTGAGGACTGCCAACAGCGCCCGTACGGGTTCAAACTGGACGGCGACTTCTCCAGCTGCCTCTGCCTTGCTCTCCACATCCTCTTTGGATCGCTTGGAGACATCTACGGCGAAAGCCCATCCGCTCACGGATGCACCGAGCGCGACACACGGAAAGTATGGTGCAGAAGAGCTATTACCGCTGGTGGTTAGTCTGCTGCTTTTGTTGGTTGGCTGCAGTTGTTCGATGGAAATTCCATAAAGCTTTTGGAGCATGTCGCCAGTCTGATAGACAATCTTGGTTTGTTTCTCTTTCGTGATTAGGGCTGACGTTCCGTGGAACAAGGCAAAGGCTGCAGAAGGGAAACGGAGATGGGGAGGCATAAGACGTGGATGATGCGGATAATTGGTGGGCTTTCGATTTTGTATGCCTATCAGCTTCAGATTAAAATGGATTTGTTTATCGGTGTGCTGTCGGGCTAGAAAGGCGGTATGCGTAGAATAAAGTGTGCGCTAGTACAACCCACACACCGGCTCTGCGGACCTCTCGTCCTTAACCACGTACCCGCGCCATCGGTTTTCAGTGCACTTTCAAAGGCCGCCACCTCTTTCAGCTCCGTCTCCACGCGGCTGCGGTCCAGCCCCAAGCCGCTGAAGGTGTGCGCGATGCCAAGCGGAGTGCGGCGGGAGGCCATAGCTTTGATGCTGTCGACAGTGTACGGTGAGGCAATGAAGGAGGCATTGGAAAAGCGGGCCCAAAACATCAAAATGCCAAGCCCTGTCCTCCACATGCACTTAATCCTAGAAGAGGACGCTCTCCTACACTCCTGTGTACATATTGTGGGTATATAAATATATATATATATATATATATATTTATTTTTATCAGAATGTGAGCGAGAGCGGTGTGGGAGAATCGAGCGCAACGGGCCGGGTACGCTCCAGTTGGCTGCCGTCTTTGCGGGCAGGCGCTACCTGAGGCGAAGAAAACGAATGCCCCCTCCAAAAGTACTGGGATTCCTTAGGGCTGGACGTGAAATCCTAGCATGCGTTTGGTCGCCTCGAGGACATCGGCATAACTCATAACTCTCCAACCTCCCCCCGACACAGCAACCAACCCTTCCCCAAAAACCCGAAGCAACGGGATCACTTTCTCATCGAATCCATCTCCCTGCATGCACCAGAGATGCTGGCTATCTCAACACAGGATGCAAGGACAGCCCATTCACGTTGCTGCTGAACACACCTGAAGAACGTTATACACTGTGAGTCCCATCGGACGCTGCAGAATGGAGAGCCTGACGCGGGCTCACTTACTCCCTGCTAACACTGTGATGGAACTTCCCCTGCTGATTCTGCCCCAAGTCGTGCTTTTTCCGGGTGAGACGTTGCCATTACGACTCTGGAAACTTCACCACATCCGTCTTGTCCTCGCGATTGCTTCGGCACAACGAGGGGGTCAAGCAGCCTTCCTCGGCATTCTCAACGCGCGTTTTGAGTCCGGCCGAGGCACAGCGAGAGTGGGTTGCACATGCGAACTTGTCGAGATGGAATCAGAATGGGATGGCCACAGCGCATTTGTTGTTCAGACACGGGGCCGTCAACGGTTTCAATTTCTAGACCTCGATGGAGATCGGAATATGGAGACGCGTCATGGAGTCCCACACGCTCATGTCCGCATTCTCCCCGAGGACTGCATCATAGCACCACCGCGCTTGCCACAATGGCAAAGACCCCTGAGTACGGCAGCCATCAAGCAACACCAATCAATGTACTGGTTTCGATCGAGCTTTTTATATGCTCCCAATTTGGTGCAGAAAGCACAGGGCATCATCCAATCGGTGGCGGCTTGGGAGGGGATTATGGGTGCGTCCGGTTTGGCATTCACGCGCTTGCTGGAAAACCAAGAAGGAGAAGGCGAAAGGCATGGCAGAGGGGGGAAGGATATTGCAGGTTTGACGGTGGAACCGGTGGCGTTTTCGTTTCGCTTGGCTGCCAATTTACCACTTGACGACATAGCACGACAGGAGTTGCTGTCGATGGAATCAGCTGTGTACAGGCTTCGAAAAGAGATCGAATTACTGAAAAACACAGCGGAACGCAGGCTTTGCTGCGCGGGATGCGATAATCCCATGGCGAACAAAGATGCCGTTTTTAGCGTGCCTGGTGCGGAGGGTACGGTGGGGGCGTACAGTAATCCTGCGGGAATCGTGCACCAGACGTTGACGCTGCGAGAGCTGCTGAAAGGGGCAGATGTGGGGGAAGAGGCAGTAGCGTTGGAAGGGGAGCCCGAGAGGGACAATTCGTGGTTTAAAGGGTATGCGTGGACGATTGCTTATTGTTGGCGATGCAGCTTACATTTGGGCTGGCTGTTTACATTTTGTGGTGAATCGAATGAAGGGGAAGGGGTGCCTCTGGCGCGATTTTGGGGAATGCGGCGACCAGCTTTAAAGGATGAGGCGGTCAAATTTGAGGAGGAGGGGTTTTAGGCCCGTGTGGGGGGGAAATAGAGGAGTGAATGGATAACGAGACTTTTCTCCGCTTTCCACGAGGGGAATGGCGAGGACCCAACATCATGTGATGGCGACCTTCGGAATTGGACCCCTTGTCCGCGTGAATATAGTTGCGGAGGAAGGAGTGGAGGAGATTGAAGGAGAGTATTGAAAAGGAGACGATGAAGGGATACACACAAACACAGAAATAAAAGAACGTAGTTGTAGAGTGGCAAAGAAAGGAACATGATGCTTGAACAGAGCGAACGAAATAGGATTGGATGTTTATAGTGAGACCCCCCCCCCGAGCGACTAACGTCACGAAGACATGAAGAGGCTTGCAGAAAATCGATGAGAAGTACAATTGTCAGATAAATGCCCTGTTTTTGTACTATCAGGTGTTTTCGATGGTTTGCTTTGGAATGAGCATTCTATCTTTTCTTCCGATCAACAGCGGCCCTTACTTGTTTTGCTTGACAGGCCAATATCCCTCCAAATTGTCCAGCTTCCTCTCCTATCTGCTTTTTAACCCCCACATGCATCACGCCTAAACCACCGATAATAACTCTTTTGCCTGTCATGCTTCGACTTCGTCTCTGAGCTCTCTAATTTTAAACCGTGCTCCATCCTACTACTCTACTCTACACGCGCGTGCTCCCACCAAAACGAATAAAATCCTGCCTGTTTGCCTCGTTTTTTTGGAAGCGCTGGTTCTCTCTGTCTTCCGTACCCTTTCTTCTTTCCATCCTCCCTCATTCCTGGTCACCATCCTGAACTCCTGCCCTCCTTTCATCCCCTCCTCTCCCCGTCCCCTACTGCTCGCCTGCCAGCTTCTTCCAAAACATCGGATTGCCAATCTCCCTTTTCAGCCTGTCTAAGAACCTGGTGTTAATGCGTATCCTCTCTAGGGTCTGCGCAATCTTCCTCTGGCTCGACGGCAAAGGGTTCTCTTCAAAAAACGACTCAATTTCATTCGCCTTCTCCGCTGAACTGAAACTCCCACATGAATAAACTATCACGGCATCCATCAACGAGCTGGAAGCCGTCGCGAGCTTCGCCTTAAGCGCCCCGAAATTCGTCTTGAAAAAATTCCAAGCCAACTCCAATCCCTCATGTGATGACCCCGACACCGAGCCAATGGGGTAAAAGAAGTCCTGCAATTTAATGTCATTCAACGCCCAGTCAAGCACCTTCCGCTTCAGCTTCGGGTCAGACGTCGCACCAATAGCATTATAAATCTGCTTCTTCTCCACATTGCTCGGTGCTTCGTCATATAGCCGCATGACCTGATCAAACTCCGACTGATGCCCCGCCTTCAACACCATACTCAACACCGGCACCTTGTACTCAGACGGTAGTGTAGCCACATCCGAGGGATCCTGCAAAATAGCCTCAAATCTTCGCCTGGCCTCCAGCAATACCTCAGGTTCCGACCAGCAAAAAAGGGAGAGGAGAGAAATAAGCGTTGCTCGAAGGAGCTTCCCTAGGTGCCCGTCGTCGCTGCGGGGATTCCAACCCACTTTGAGTGCAGCGGGCTTGACGAGACAAGAGGCAAATTGCGCGAAGCGCTTCCTAATCTCGGGGGCCTGGATCAAGAGCTTATCGAGCGCGGTCAGGACCTGAGCGAGTGCTTCCCAGACAGTGCTGCTATCTTCTTGCTCATACGCCTTGATAAGGGTCAGGAGTTGTGTCGCAGGGATCATCCCCTTCTTGGTCAGGTTAAAACAATCCAACAGCAGTCCCGCTCGGTCAGTGGCTGGGAGGCTCTTGTCGCGGATACCAGCGGCGAGGCGGGCAAGTAGCTCAGGAGGGTAGAGGACACGTAAGGGGGCGTGCTGTCCAAAGTTGAGCTTGATCCAATCGGTAGGACTGCTCAGAGGGATCTCGATCTTGTCCATCTTGGTAGTCAAGAGCTGGAGTTCGGGTTGACTGCCATTGGACGCAGCAGCGGAGGCTGAGGCGGCAGTGCCGTAGAGGAGGGGGACGGTCCAGAGCTTGTTTTCTTCTTCCTTCGAGAGAGCGCCCTCTACCAGGAACCAGGACTGAGAGACTGTGAGGGTGGCCATCATATCGGTGAGTTCCACGGACTCGACGCGGATGATCGGATACCCCATCTGCTCGGTCCAGGAGGCCATCATCTGCCCGATGGGCTTCCCCGACACCTTCTCCCATGCATTCCACAAGTCGAATGTCTCGGTATTGCTATACTGGTGCCGCTGCATGTAGAGCTGCAAGCCCCTCTTGAAATCTGCAGCGCCCAGGACGGCGTGCAGCATCCGCACGACGGACGCTCCTTTACAATACGAAATGGCATCAAACACTTGTTCCACCTCCTCTGCATGCCCAATAGGCACCTGAATCGGGTGCGACGTTCGCAACGAATCCAAGTTCAATGCCGCATTTTGCGCATCAATCGTAAACTGTTCCCACATCAACCACTCCGGGAAAAGTGAATCCGTCGCATAATTCTCCGTCCAGCTCGCAAACCCCTCGTTTAACCACAGGTCATCCCACCATTGCATCGTCACCAGATTCCCAAACCACTGATGGGCCAGCTCATGTGCCACGACTGTCGCCACTCGCTGCTTCTGCTGTGAGCTCGCCTTCGCGATATCGATCAATATATCCACCTCCCGATACGTCACCAGACCCCAATTCTCCATCGCCCCCATTGCAAACTCGGGAATAGCCACCATATCCAGCTTGGGCAAAGGGTAAGGGATCGCAAAGAAATCGTCATAAAGATCCAACGTGTCCTTAGCTACATTTAGGCCAAATCGACCCTCCTCCGCCTTGCCTGGAGGGGTGTAAACCCGTACAGTGACCCCGTGCTTGGTCGTGTCTTGCACAAAATCGAACTCGCCGACGACGAAAGCCAGGAGGTAGGTGGACATCTTTGGGGTGGGAGCGTAGCGGATCATACGCTTACCAGTGCCCGACATCTCGGAGCTAATCACCTCGGGCATATTACTAAAGGCAGTCAGCTTCCCGGGAATCATCAGTGTTACCTCAAACACAGCCTTGACGCCCGGCTCGTCCCAGCAGGGGAAAGCCCGACGGGCGTCCAAAGATTCAAATTGAGTGGAAACCATAATCTTACTCTTGCCCGCTATGTCCGTATACCCCGACCGGTAGAATCCTGCCATCTGATTATTGTGCGTGCCTTGAAAAAGCACATGCAGCTCACCGACGCCCACGGGCAAGGGCGAGGAAAAGGTGAAGGCCAAAGTGTGATTTTTCAGGTTGTGGGCGAGGCCAATAAGATCGATAACCTCCCCACCTGCAGGCGTAAAGGTCACTTTCCTGATAAGAAGCTCTTTGGAGTGCAGCACGATTGTTGTGGTTGTCTCCACTACTTGTAGCTCCACTTTCTCGTCGCCTTCAAAGATAAACCTTACATACAGTTGGGGAGGGTACATATAGTGACATAGTGGGGAGTTGAGCGGCGATACAAAGATAGGAGCTCTAACCACACCTGTGACCAGCCAGCGCGCTTCCGTGCGCAGAGTGACTATCGTGCTTGCCGGTTAGGCCCAAGTCCTTTCTAATCGACATGCACAACCCTCGGCCTACGTTCACTGACAAGGCAGCATCACGTCCATCTGAGGCGGTTGGTATCATCAAGCCTCGTCCCTCTCCTTCCTCCCCTCGACTTACTTCTCTAGATCCACGTCGAACGTTAGGTCGTACTTGAGCGGCACCACATTCTTGGGAAGCAGCACGCGGCCCTTGGCCTTGTCAGAAACGAGCGCCATCCGTCCTGTGGATGTCGGGATGGGGGGCCAAGATGGGATAAGTCTGATAACTTGAGTTGCTCGAAGTGGAAAGAGTCAGTGCCTGTGTGGGGGGCGGAAGTGGAGAGCTGCGGGAGGTGTGTGCCGGGCGTGGTGGCGTCGATGGTGAGGCGGATAGGGGTATTTGAAGACGAAGAAGAGATGATCGTTGATCGTGGCCGTGGCAGAGCGTTAGTTGGACGTAAACGCGCCCCGCCACACCCAGGTCACTTGGCCCTCTGCTTAGTGATCGAGACGGCGCACAGGACGACGACGGCTGCCTAGTATGCCTACGATTTGTGGTGTGTGAAGAGAGTGATGTGATCAAATGACCCAACGCGCGCTCGCTGATATACGGTCGCTGTGAGGAGCCCCCGCCTGGCTCCATGTGATCCGATGACTCTAAAGCGGCCGCAGCACAAGACAGGACCCACATAGCCTGAAGTCACATCCAATGCACCTTTTACTTAACGCTCCCTTTTCCTTATATTTCTTCAGGCTTTGCACCTAACATTCCAACTTTTTGTGCTGCTTTACATATCGGGCGTGCGACGGAAAGCAAGAGCACACACGGAAGCAGGCTCGCCCATGCCTTACCACTACAATCTGCACCAGCACCAGCACCCGCACCAGATAGAGCGTGTTGACATGGTGAGCACTGCTGCTGCTCCTCCTGCTGCTGCTCGTGCTCCTGCTGCTGCTCCGGCTGCTGCTGCTCCTGCCGCTGCCCTTTCTTGTCCGGGTGCCTCCATCGCCCCTACCTACCGACTAAATCTGATTCCCGAAGAATGCTTGGAGGGCAACCAGAACTTGCCTTCGTGCATCGAGCTAGTCAACCTACCCGTGGCAATAGGGCGGGCCTGCGCGCGGAAGTTTGGAGCCGTCTCGTATGCCAAGAAGGTTAACGTGATGGGAATGGGCATCAGCAGACAGCATTGCTCCTTCTTGCGGTTTGGCAACGCGCTGCAAATCGTCGATGAGTCCAGTCAAGGTGTAGCAGTAAATGGCATTCGAATTCGACCTCTACTCCCCAGGACCTTGGCAGCAGGAGATAAAATTGTGTTGGGACTGCCTCAGGCACACATGGTGGAAGTCGGCGCCTCTTACCCTGTCCCGGGGAGTAGCACCAAGGGAGGGGCTGTCTTTCGCGTGGAGCTTTATCAGGCTGCTCCTGCGCCTATCAGTAGCAGTGGCTGCAGTAGTAGCAGTAGTAGTAGCAGCAGCAGCAGCAGCACCAGCAGCGATGAGGCGTCTATGCCTTCTTTTTCTTCTCCATCTGTACCAGTTGCCTCCGATGCAGCCGCAGCTGATGCTTCTTCGATGGTGAGAGCGAGAGGGACAAGAGGAGCTTCACCGTCAGTAGGCAGTGTTGGCAGCAGGAGTGCGAGCAGTCAAATAGAAGAGACTGCGGCAGTGGGTGTGGCGATCGAAAGCCACAGCCACGAGGAAGACGAGGAGATGGATCAGAAGGAGAAGGAGGTCGATGAGAAGAAGGAAGAGGAGAAGAAGTGGGAGCAGGGGCAGGAGCAGGAGCAGGAGCAGGAGCTGGAGCTGGAGCAGGGACAGCAGCAGGAGCAGGAGCAGGGCCAGGAGAACAGTCACCTGACCGATAGCAGCAGTGACGTAGAGATTGTGGAGGTGCGGCCTGCAGTGGCGAGGCGGAAGCGTAAGAGTAGCCAAAGAGAGATTGTCTCCCTCCTGGATGACGATAGCAGTGGAGATGACGACCACGTCCAGTTGACGGGTGGGTGTGGTGGAGGTGGAGGAGGAGGGGGAGGGGGGGAAGGTCCACGCAAACGCCGCCAGAACGCGGTGATGGCCATGGTGGGTGCAGGAGCAGTAGCTGCAGCCAAGGAGAAGGACGCAGAGGGAGGGGGAAAAGAGGAGAAGGAGTATAAACGACGATGGCTCAAGGCGTTGGAATGCACGGTGTGTATGGAGCCGCTTTGTACGGCTGCCCATATCTCATGTGGGCATATCGCGTGCTTTACCTGCATTCATCGGCGGTTTGCGCATCAGAGTTTCGAGGATGGGAGTGCTTATGGCTTTCAGGAACGCAAACGCCTGTGTCCGACTTGCCGCAAGGACATTTTCTTCATGAGCCGGGATGTGAAAATGGATGAGTTGGTCGAAGAGTCCATGAGTAATGACGCGGATATGATGGCACCATGCGAGCGGATGGTGTGGGAGGAACGGAAGCGAGATGGACTGGCCCTGGCGAGGTACTACGAAGCGAAGCTTTGCAACAACCCCCAGCAATTTATCCACAGAAAAAAGGATGTTATGATCAAGGCTGTGATAAGGGCGATACAGCCCTTTGTTGGAGAGGGGGGAGGAAGAGGAGGGGATGAGGTCGGAGGTCGGGGGAGGAGCGCGGTTTGTCACGTATGTCGGCAGAGAGTAGAGGGAGGGAAGGAGGGAGGGTATGAAGCGACTTGGAGCTTGCCAGCGGCGCAGGGATTCAAGCCGATCCCGTCGTCGGCGACTGTGCATTTGGAGTGTTTGCGGGATTCGGCTTGCAAGGCAATTAGGAAGGGCTTGTCACCTGAGGGGATGGTTTCGTTATCCGTTCGTCTAGATGTCCAAAGTCTGTTCGTGGAAGAGGAGGGAGGGCTGGAGGGCTTCAGGAAGAGAAAAATTTATCAGGTGCTGAGTGAGGAGCGACAGGACTACCCCTGGTGGGTGGATGGGAAGATCAAACTTCAAATTCTAACCAACAGAAGGATACAGCTCGTACCACTCCCGGTAGCCTTTGCTGTTGCTCGAGGGTCGGGGAGCACCATTGGGATAGCATCTGGGGCCTCTGCGGCCTCTTCCGTCGTACACAATTCCTCAGGCACAGCTGATGCGGCGGTGGCTGCGGCGCCGCAACGTAGGACACCTCGGCGGCCCCAACAACAACCGCACCAGGAGCAACAGCAAGAGCAGCAGCAGCCACCTCGAAGGCTTGTGTTGGATGTGGACGACTGAGGAAGGACGGGAGAAGTAGGAAGGGAAGAAGGGAGACAGAAAGTGGAAAATACAGATATGAATGTATAAATAACATAAAGAACCAACGAGAAGAATATGCACAAGAGGGCAAAGAGACACGCATATCGATAACTCACAAAAAGACAAGACAAAAGCAAGACGCTAAATAAAACGAAAAGAAAGTGAATGTGTCTTTGGTGCGTTTAATTTTCTTGTTCTTCGTCCTTCTGTTGTGCGTGCCTTGTGGGTATATATTACTGTTTTAAAAATACTCTCCCAGCCCGTACACATACACGCGGTCACAATTTCGCGGTTTTGTTCTTGTTTTGCCATCATCAAAGCGTATTCCGTCAGTCTTTTTATCCCCCAATCAAATCTTTGTGCGTGTCCATAAATGTCCTCGCAGCTGTCGCCGCTGCAGCAACAAATCGATGGCTGTGGTTTGAAATACGTGCGGACGCGGATCTCTCTCTCACTTGGTCTTGGACTTGGCGATTGCTGCTGTTGCGCCATGGCCATGACCACCACCGCCCCACAAGACTTTGATACCAAGACCGATAAAGACAGAAGCTACGCCCATCCACTGCCACCAGTGCACCGCATGCTTGTACGCGATGATGCTGATAAAAAGCGTGATCATTTTGCGAGTCACCGTAACTGTGACCGACACCAAGCTCCCAAATTCATCAATGCTAGAAGAGGAAGAGAGCGAGAGTGAGGAAAGGAGGAGGTGGGGAAGAGGGAGAAGGTGTGAGTAATCCAGCAAGAACAAGTCAAATGGTCGGCAAACGAGGGAGAGGAGGACGTCCGGAAGGAAAAGACCATTGCACTTACATGCTGTAGATAAACACCTGCCCCACCGCGTTCGAAAAGCTAAACGTGAGCAAATCCCTGATGATTGCCGGATACGTTGTCAGAAACCTGACAGTATATGCCAGCTGGGATCCATCTTCCCGTAAAACCAAGTCCGACAACAGAAAACATGAGGCGAAAATGAGCGACCAGATATTGACCATGGCCATCATGTAATAAGGCGAGACGCGAGACTTCTGGTAAATCCGATCCTGCTCCGCATTGGTAAACCCATCAATCAATAAATTGGTCGCTGCCATGGAAAGGCCCCGTACCTCTTGGAAGGTAAAGCTTGAAGCTACAATCCCCATAACCGCCTGGATCATCATCCAAAGATTGTCCCTTGCCACCGCTGCCTCCAAAGGAGAAACCTTCTTGTTGCTCTGCCCGCCTACGGCATAGCTTGCGCTTATGTCGTAGTGCCCGCCGTGACGGCCCCCTTCACCACTGGCTTGAGGCCCCTTGACCATAAATAGCATCACGCCACATGAAATCAACGCCACGGCCACGTATTCATAAGTCTTGTAACGCACGCCATTCACGACAGCGCCTACAAGCATGACTGGCAAGAGCTTGCAATTCTTCACCAGAATGAGGAGGGGATATGAAATGTCTCGCAACGACATGTACCCGATTGGGGATGCAATAGTGTTGCTCAACGCGGGCCGCCAAAAGGTGGTAAAAGGGGCGGTGGTGCCCTTGGTCAACTGGTGTAGGATCAAGCCTACAATCACGGCGGCAGCGGCCATGAAGGCGTTGAGCGCGGCCATGGCATCGAACCTGCCGGGCTTGGCGTCCAAATCGGCTGCTGGCTTGTAAGCAGTGGTGGTCACTCTTTCTTGCACAAGGCCCCAGTAAATGAAGCAAACATAGATGCCCAAGGCTTTAATCAACAATCGGACCCCGCTTCCGCTCTCATGAGGTTGTGCCTTGGCAGTCTTTTTAGTGCCTATGCTTTTGGCAGCAATGGCCGCGGCAGTGGCATTTCCCCCCATGGACTGCCGCCTCGTTTGCACCGCCATGTCTTGACAACGGGTCACCCTTGACCACAGCTGCCGCTCTGAGTAGTCTTTCAGGGATTTTTGAGCGGGAAAGCTGGTGCTTCCTATCTTCTTGCAGTAGGGGTGGGGAGGTGGTGCGACGGCAGGGAATAAGGTCTAGTCTGTGCATAAGAAGAGGGAGGAAGCCATGTTAATCAGGGAGATAGTCATGATCAGAGTGGCGGCGCAGTGGCGTGGTGTGATCATCAGCAGCGCCTCATTTCAAATTGCTCTCGTTCGGCAGCCGTTGGGATGGAGGGGAGGTTTTTCATGCCCCTGTGGCATGGCGCAAGCAATCCCAAACGTCATTCCCATCTGACGTGTAGGAAGGCAAATTATGACCCTCAATACCACTCTTATCTCAGTCCTTTCTCTTCTCCACCAAAAGTATTCCCCCCCCCCTTCCTCTTAATTCCGCCTCATTTTCACACTTTGATTTTTCCAACGCGCTGACACGAATTTAAATAAAATGCAAATCCAACAAAAGCATTTCCAACTTTTTCTCTAGACAGATCGTTGCATTCTTACCGCCTTAAGTCCATGTACTCCATTAAGCGCCGCCATCCCAAACTCGTAGATATGCCAGATGGGGAACGGCAACCCTTCTTATCAGTGGGGGAGCCGTATCAGGACAAGAGCGATCTACCGGAACGGTGGAAGGGCAAGCGTATGGTCTGTGGCGGGACGCCCCAAGAAACGTTTAGCAGGCTCAAGTATCCCGAGGGTGAACCCTATGTGGCCGTACCATTGTATATCGAGGCAGAGCCCATCGACACCCGGAAGGCGGGATTCGGGAGCAAAGATGCGTCAAAAAGAGACGAGTTTACAAACTTTATTCGCACCGAGCAGTATCGTGAGGTGCTCCGCAAGGAGCTGGCATCCCTCAAAAATTCGAAATGCCACTGGCGGCAGCAACAGCAGATCCACGGCTACGATGACAAGGGCACCACCCGGGACTTGGCAAATGGTGCTAGTAAGACCTTCTTGTACGACATTGGCCGCAGTCGTACGACCCCCTTTGACCCGAAGCGTCGCCGCGATCGCTACTACCAGCGGTCTGCACCTGCGACCAACGGCAGCAAGCCTCGCTTTAGTCCATACCGTCTTTCATCCGAAGAGATTGGGGCTGGACTGTGGCAAGTCAAGTCGATGCCGCCACGCGCTGCGCCTGGCTCGTGTCATAAGGCATTTATGGACAAAAGTCATCTCAAGACTGCGATTTAGGCAAAAAAGGAAAACAGATAATCTATATTAAAATACCGAACAGCACCTTAAAAAGCGTGTATTTGCGTTATTTTCGCGCTAATCTACTTCCCAGCAGCCTTTGGCCACATGAGTGCGACATGCAAAGTCAGTGTGTAAGAGCCCACCTTAAGAACTCCCAAGGGAATTTCCCCTACTTACTCGCGAGACGCCCGTTACTGGGTCGGGATTTCCTGTGGAAGAGACGATGTTTCACAACGAGAAAGGAAGTAAATACGACAAAACAAGTCGCAATCGATGGATTAATCAGAGATATCGAGACACCTGACTTTGGTGGTCCATGGGTGCCGTGAAATACAGAATAGGGAGACAGGATCGTCCACAAATGCCTTTGGAGGGCCCGCTCTATAACTGTTGCGTCATTCTCGGTGACTACGACCGTCTTTATCGAGAGGAGGAAAACGACTTCATACCACCTCCCAGACTCTATTTCTGTTTGCTGGTCTGACTGACATGGCACTTTGCTCGAGGCTGATAGATGGCAATTATAATTTATTAGCACATGTACTTATTCGTTGTTCGGCGACTTGCTTGTGCGCCATTTTTCGTTTTCTTGCGCTTCCTTTCTATCACCTACTTCTCCTCTTGTCAACTGCCTTGGCTACGGCAGCAAACCCCAATACTACGCCCCCAAAAACTGATAGCGCTACTGCCCTTCTCCAAATCGACGACTTTCTTCTCCAGGCAGGGCCTGACATGGAATACTTTTGCAATTCCGCGAATTGTCGTCTTCTTGCCCACTTCCCACCCTCCTCCGACAACACCAGCAAAGGGCTGCTTAGAACAGCAAAGCCTGCTGCCACCCCGCCCTCCTGACTTGTAGCCAGCTTGGTCCGCAATAAATGTCCGACAGATTCATTCAAAAGCACCCGTTGACACTCCCCATCCCCCAAAAATACACCATACACCCCTAGTTCGGACGCGGCAGCCCCATGCAAAACCTGCCCGTCCCGCACAAAATGCGAATCAAAGGGAGGAGGGCGAATCTTCTCCATCAAAATGTACGCCGCGCGCTCCTCAGGCGCCAGTCTTACCAAGGCTTCGACCAACTCTGCTCCATACAGATTATGTCCGCCGCCCTCCCGCTGTGGCTTGAGAACAAAATCCTCCGGGCTGGCACGGGCCGCTTTCACTGCTTCCTCGGCACCTGCGAGACCTGGCTCTAATCCGTGCAGTCCCATAAGACAATCCCGGATCGCTGCCACGTCCGCAGGTTTCTTGAGAAAGCGTTCTAGCTCACCTGGTCTGCATAGAGCCTCTTGTACCTTCTTTGTGCCGGCCAAATGGTAGGAGATGCATGGACATTTAATCGCTGCCGACATTTCAATGAGCTCCCTTCCCTTCCATTCCTCTTCGCTTGGGTAGTCACTAGGGTCATAAGCTGCCCTGAAGTAAGCGACCGTGACTTCTACCTCTTCTCCCTGCCCCGCCTTCTCCTCAGCTTCGGAGACCAAGGGCGATTTGAGCAGCAGGTTTTGCCGACCTTGTAGGTCCAAGTGACCCTCTCCTGCTACTTCCAGGAGCGTGGCTCGGTGCAACGGGACGCCGAACCCTTCCCACAGCGCCACTTCTAACAATTTCTGGTCATTGATATTGCGTTCGCCAGGCTGCACAATCATGAGCACGCAAGGGTGCCGCCGATGTTGGGAGGATGTGGACGGCCTAGAGAGGCAAGATTCTTGCCGCATGTATTCGTTGTGGGCCATGGCTAACCCGTGCGCCAAGCCTCGCATTGTGTCATTGTAGGGGAAAAACCAGGAAGGAGTGTAGAGGCGAGTGCATCCTAGTATTTTTTGGACGAGATACCGATGCAAGCGCGTGACCTCGGTGGACAAGCAGCCAAATGACGAGGCAATGGTATTGATCTCCACTTGTTTGATTGACGGCGATGACGATGTCGAGGCCGCGCCCTCGACATGGAGCATGTAGTCGCTGCGATTCACGCCCAAATGTATTTTTTGAACGTCCCGCCCTGCCCCATCGATTGCCTGATAGATTTCGACCAGCCGCCTTGTAAAGTCATCGTGGGGCAAAACGCTCTCAAGCGTCCGCAGCAGCCACTCCCTGTCATACGCGACCCGTGCTACAAGCTCGTTCCAGATAGGAGCCAAGCGCCGCGCCTTCACGTACTCATGGGCGGGAAAGGCATTGGGAAGGAGGCTTATGGGTGCGTGACCGTACATCGGTGTGGAAGGGTTGGCATTGCTGCTGCTGTCGGCGTTCCTGGTCGCAGTTTGCATGAGCAGCCCATTTGTTGCGGCCACGCCAAGCGCTTGATGCACCAACGCGTCACGCACATTGTCGTTGCGCGGGACCAGTAAGAACGTCGGGTCTCCATCTGTGTCATCACGCAAGGTCATGATTTCTTGTACGTGTTGTTCAAGTTGGTCTTATTTCCGCGAGAAGTATAGCTCTCAAGTATCAGAACAAGTGAGGGCTGCCTTGGCAGGTAATAAAAATTGTGGCGCTGGGTGGTTTCCTGTTTCCCAATACCCCGAGGTCAAATGAAAACATAAACCGTGCGCGAGATGGTGTATGAGCTTGAATCAGTGCGGTGGGATAGGTGCAGTCAGACAGTGACGACAGAGCGGGAAAATCGAGTTCAATGACGTTACTCTCCGGGGAAAATGTCGCAATAATATCGAATGTTTTCAATGGCTGGTTTTACCTTCCCTTACTTCTTTTCAGTGCAATTTCATGGAGGGCGTTCAGTGGCACGTACCAAAGACCGACAGTGTAGTGCAGAGCACCACATCCCCATTTCTTACACTTTGTCGCTTCCTCCATCCGATGAGGACGAGTCAACCTCCTGCTCTACATATCCGTAAGACCCCCCTTGCGTGCCCATCTCACGAACTTAAGCACTCCCCCTACCACTCCTTACTGTATCCCACAGATTCTGTGACTTAAGCACTCCCCCTACCACTCCTTACTCTATCCCACAGATTCTGTAAAGAGAAAATCATGCACCGTAGACATGTCGATGCCTTTGCCGCGGGTTGTCTGCTACTTTCGCTTTTTCCCGTGGTATCAGCGCGCCTTGGACCCGGGCAACATTCGGCCAAGCTCGAGATTCCCGACGAGGCCATCAACATATCGGCTACCGGTGTCAATGGCTGCCTCGACATACCCACAACACAAGATGAAGTAAGTAATTATGATGTCGTGCCACCCCTCGTGCCACCTGCCTGGAATGGCAAGATTGAACAGCGCGCTACCGACTCTCGCCCCTTTTGGCCCAAGGACATGGCGCCGCCGAAAGACGCCCCGAATGTCTTCATGATTCTGATTGATGACGCAGGTTTTGGTGCCACAAGCCCTTTTGGTGGGCCGATTCCTACGCCCACCTTTGAGGCTTTGGCCAACCGCGGGCTGCGCTACACAAAGTTTCACACCACGGCACTCTGCAGCCCCACGCGGGCTGCTCTTCTCACTGGGCGCAATCACCACTCAGTACATTCGGGTGTCATCAGCGAAGCAAGTACGGGATTTCCTGGCTACGATACACTCATGACCAAGGATAAGGCCTCGGTAGGGGAGATCCTAAAGCAAGTCGGCTACAATACAGCTTGGCTCGGCAAGAACCACCACGTGCCCGCTTGGCAACGCAGTAAGGCAGGACCTTTCAACCTCTGGGCGACGGGATTAGGTTTTGACTATTTCAAAGGATTCATAGGCGGTCAAACATCGCAATGGCGCCCGGTCCTGTACGAGGGAAGCAAGCCGATTGAGCCTTACTTGGACAACGCCGACTATAACTTGAATAATGATCTGGCCAATACCACCATCTCTTACATCGAAGAGCAGCACGCCCTCGTCCCTGACAAGCCGTTTTTTGTTTATTATGCTCCCGGTGCCACACACGCGCCCCATCATGTGCCGAAAGAGTGGATTGCTAAGTTTAAGGGACAATTCGACCACGGGTGGGACGAGCAGCGGATGCGGACCTTTGCCAAGCAAAAGGAAATGGGCATTTTCCCCCCGGACGCCAAGATGACAGACCGTCCGGAATCGCTTCCTGCCTATGACGACGCCTCGCCTGATCAGAAGAAAGTGTATGCACGTATGATGGAGGTATGTGCGGGGGAACAAAGGGAGCGGGCGGGATGCCTTCGCACGCGCGACTGATGGTGCCACAACAAAACCTAATTTTTCCATTTGATTATCTCCACTTATATCCTTTGCTCCTATAAGGTCTATGCCGCATTTATGGCCCACACTGATTATGAGATTGGCCGTATAGTGCAGCGTATCAAGGAACTGGGCAAGGAGGACAATACACTCGTGCTGCTGATGATCGGTGACAATGGCGCCTCAGGCGAAGGAACTGTCGAAGGATTAGCTAACGAAATGACTTCCTTCAACTCTTTGAATGATAATTTCGATGACTTGCTATTGAACTTGGACGAGCTTGGCTCCGAACGCTTCAGTAATCACTACCCAGCCGGCTGGGCGCATGCGATGAACACGCCTTTCCAATGGGTAAAGCAAGTGGCCTCCCACTATGGCGGCACTCGCAACCCCATGGTTGTCTCCTGGCCTGCCAAGATCACTGAAGAGAATTACGGCCAACTTCGTGACCAATGGCATCACGTCATAGACGTGGCACCGACTATTTTGGAGGTAGGGAAATAGGGAGGGAAAGAGGAAGAAAGGACGAGTATGCCTTGTTTTCCACCAACCAAATCAAATCGATATTTTTTCCTTTTGTCCCTTCCATTCATTCCCCATTCAATTTGATAGGCCATTGGTATTCCTCCTCCTTCCATGGTCAATGGTGTGGTCCAGAAGCCGCACGAGGGCGTGTCCATGCTATACACCTTCCTCAATGCCTCCGCTCCCAGCACGCGGGAGACCCAGTACTTCGAAATGCTGGGCAATCAAGGCATCTACGACAAAGGCTGGACGGCACAAACAACACCGGTTGCCGTGCCTTGGCAAATGAGCAACACCGAATTGGATCCCATCTCCGGCTACGAGTGGGAGCTGTACAACGTGGCCGAGGACCCGACGCAAAGCAATAACCTCGCTGGCTCTTACCCTGGGAAACTTGAGGACCTCCGCACCATCTTCACAATGGAGGCCACAAAGTATAATGTCTATCCCATTGACAATCGCCGGACTGCTCGCTTTAACGACTCCAATCGCCCGTCCCTCATGTACGGCCGCAACGAGGTTACCTTCTTCAAGGGCATGATTCGTACGCCAGAAGTGGCTGCTCCGGACACCAAGAACAAGGACTTTAGCATCATTGCAGATACATATCTGCCCTCCAACAGCGAGAATGGCGTGCTGGCTACCATGGGTGGGCGGTATGGTGGCTGGGTAATCTATCTCAAGAATGGCTACCTCAAGTACCACTGTAAGTGCATTTGTTTCCCACCTCCCTCTTTCCCTCTTCCTCCTCCCCGTCTTAAGTTTTCCACCATCTTACGCACTCTAGCTCCACCAATCTGTGTACATCTAATATCATTTTTCAACAGATAATCTTGCGGCAAAAGAGCGCTATGAGGTCAAGTCGACAGACAAGGTCCCGTCGGGCAATCATCAGATTGAACTGCGATTCGTCTATGATGGCGGCCATGCCGGAGGGGGGGGCGTTGCTACCTTGTACGTGGACGGAGCGTCGGTCGGAGAAGGGCGCATTCATAAAACATTGTGTTGCTTCATTTCTATGGACGAAACGTTCGATGTCGGGAGTGACACGGGCACGGCGGCGTCGCCTGATTATGAGGTCCCCAACGACTTCAAGGGCGTGCTTCGGAGCCTGAAGATTTTTTTGCCGACTCCAGCAGTAGACGTTATGCAAGAAGAGTAGAGGCGGGGCGTGGTTGTGACTGGATAGTCCCCGGTGCCTTAATGGGAGTATCCCTGTAACCACACCCTAAATGTTCACAGAGAAATATATGTAATCAAAGAAAAAACCGTTCCCATGTCAAACGGAGAAAAGCAAGAAAGTGAAATGCAGTTAAATCTTTTGCACGAGTAACTAGTGTGCTTTTATTCTACTCTTTGCATTCATAGCAACCAGCTCATATTTACTTGCCCCCCGGTCCCTCTGCTTTACTTCCCCCCCCAAAACCCTTGCTCGAACCCGCCGTCATCCCTTTTCTCCGCGCCAGCTTCCGTTTTTCTGAATTACTCGGCTCGTATTCCGGACCCCGGTCAATCCTCTTCTTCTGCATCACGCCGACCACGTGTGGGTCGAAGAAGTAACCCTGCTCCTCCACATCTAGCTCGATCTCAACACCCTCTGTCTCACCAATATTCTTTGCCCAGACATTCACGATCGTCTTGATGTCCAGCCCCGGGTCTCCAAACGCGCCTGTGGATCGATGTATGGCTCCAAAGTATTTCCGGACGAAGCTCAAGAGGGCATTGTCCCCACACACAGGTTCGACGAAAATCAAAATACCATCATCCCTGAGGAGCTCCATAGCCTTAGTGAAGGTCACGAGGGGCTGCTTACTCTTATTCAGCATGTACGTTGAGACGATAGTGTCGACACTATCAGCGGGCAGCTTCAGTTGTTCGAATGACTCGGGAAGTGCTGTTACATCATATGTTGCCTTCGCCGCTACTTTCAGCCGGGCGCATACCTGTGTGTGTTGAAAAAGGAGAAGGGAGTAGAGAAAAATAAATAGAAGGACTGCATGAAAGGGCAACTTGCGGATAATAAGTACCGTCTGGTATCGTTCTTTAGTTTACTGGCATCATTATCAATACAGCAGAGCTCCTCACCTCGGCAATCGTCTGAATATTCTTTGGGTCGCCCGTTGGCACGATGAGTCGCTCCATCTTCCCTGGACCTGGTTCGTAATAGAAGAGGTTCCGGAGGGAGTTGCCGTACCGTAGCTCGACTGTCGTCCCACTATTTGCAAAGAGCGTGCACAGCTTGGCAATATAAGACTGGACAGTGAAGTACGTGTAGAGCCTCACAGATAAGGCGACCAAACCGAAAATACCCACCCCAGACGGTCCTTGCAGCAGCTGAATCATCGCCTCGGCGACTTGCTGGGGGCCATTGGCACCGGCACCGCTTTGCGCTACGTCCGTGACTACATCTTTTACTATGGACGGATCCAGCACAAAGCGCCGTGATGGTCGGTGCCGCCGGTGGGATGGAACAAGGACGAGGAAGGCTTGCGGACAGGACGCTGCGAGAAGTAGAAGCAAAGCTATGAAAAGCCCTGCACCCGTCCAATGATACTTGGGTCCTGCCATTATGCCTGCTGTAAATTTGTGGTGTATGATTTGGGGACAGAAGAGTCAGTGGTGTTGGGCCGTCTAGATCGTGTGTACATGATGCAGCGGGCAACGGCGCAGCAACGCCTGGGTATCCTGCTGGTCAACTTCAAGTCTTGACGCAGAGGATGGGCCACTGAATATTAGACACAACAATACACAACAATACGAAGAGCAGTGCTCCAATCCTACGACAATGATTAAGGTAAATCAAAATGCGAGATTTCCCCCTTACATTTCTTTGTGCTTTCATTTGTCGTTATGTCACTCCTCGCCTTCCCATTTTTTGCACAAACACACGTCGCCGTCCTTTCTTCCAACATCCCCCTACAGCCTTCCACACACAGGCGGCTTACAGCCACCTAAGTAACAAGGAGAACCAGCAGCAACGATAGCACCAGTAGCAGCAGTGGCAGCAGCAGCAAGATCCCTGGTAGAGGCCAGCAGCGGCAGTGGTCGTGGGTGGCAATAGATGTGGCGCTCCTGCGTGCCTGCAACGAGGAGCCTGCCTCACACCCTACGTGCCCGAGTTGGGGTCTCCATCATCTATGTATCTCGTCTTGGTCGAATAAAGGAACTCCTCGGAATTCCTTGTCTACATTTCCAGTAACTTTCCAGGCCCACAAGTGGCATCATAAACTTCTCTTGGCACGCGATAATTTTAGGATTGTAGGAAACTGCATGAGAAAGAATTACTACTGCATCTCCGCCATGTATTCCGCCGTAAATGTCCGGATTGAACTTAGCTTTCGATGCATCTCCCGCAACTCCTCGTTCTTGGTGCCAGCATCCAACAAGGCCGGCATCCGCTCGTCCAAATCGCTCAGCACCGTCTCTACCATCTCCAAAAACTGGGCAGGCTGCAATGTGCCTGCTAAAAATGACCCCCTTAAGGCCGTGGCCACTTGCTTCTCGTCAGAAAATGCCAGAAGCCGAGAAACCTGGCTAACATCAGCGCCCATCATATCCTCCACTTCCGCCAGGACGCGTGCCTGGATGGCCTGCAACAAATTGGCCAGCACCACCGATTCCTCAGTCATCGGCGGCGTAGAGACGCGGTCGTACTCGCCTCGGAGGTATGTGACAAAGTCCTCACGAAACTGAGGCCGCAATCGCTTCAAGGTCGCGTCTAAAGCTTCCTTAGACTCTGTTTTTTGGATGTTGTGGGAGAAAAATATGGATGAAAGAGGCTCAAAAGAAGGCGAGACTTTGTAGAGAAAAGTGTCACACGGAGAGAAACGAAGATCAGTGCATCTACAAGATATATATCCGTACCATTCTGTGCCGCCTCCAAAATCTCTTTCAAGACGCTCTGGTGTGATCGGAGCTCGCCCTGAGTGTGGGAAACAAAACCCTCTATAAAGTCCATTGTCAGCGTAAACAAATTGACCAACGCCGCCCGCTGTTGCTCCACCGTGACCTGATATCCGTTCCCAAGGGCCACCACCGTTCTAGGCTCCATGGCATCCAATTCGTCCAGCATTTCTTGCATGAAAATCGAAGTGTTGGTGCCGAGAAAAAAAGGTACGTTGGACGAGATAAGGCCCATGACATTTTCCAGCGGTGCGGCTTGCATCGTGTGGATGACCTCGCGGAACCGGGTTCGCTCCTTGTCGACTGTGAGAAAGAGGAGGAGAGAAGAAGGATGATACGAGTGACCGACGACGGGATCTTTTGGGAAGAATGCAGGAATCCTGCACATACACAAGACAGATACGGCATATGAATTATCACCATGTTGATCATGCGCTTCTCAATCATCAATGGAAAGAACTCAAGGCCAAAACATGATGACAAAGAGCGCAGCTTTTATATTAGAACAGATTTTTTTGCTCTTTACACATATGTGCCGAGGCGCTCACCACAAGCTTAACTACCCACTCTTACGTACCCTGGCGTTTATCTGGCGAGAAGAGGAGCTGCATCGTCTCCTTCATGGGCGGGAGCTTCGCCCGCGTGCTATTTCCTCGACCGCTAGTACTGTCGCTCCTGCTTATACTTCGGCGCTTCACGAATTCACCCTCTCCGTAATCTGCAGACATGACCAGCTTTGTGGTAGTGGTCGCGGAAGGACAGGAGGATGACGAACATGCCCGTCCAGGTCTATCTAGGGTCGGCACTAAGAAACCGGCCGTCATATCCAGGCATGATAGCAGGAGGACGGTACTTAAGACTGATAGTACCTGCATGAAGTGTGTTGAGAAGGACTGGCGGCGTGCAGCACTCGATGGTCTTGGACGCCACTGCCGCTGGCGCTGCTGTGGTATCGTCATCCTCTGGCTAGCTAGGGGTCTTGACAGCGACCGGAGACGGGAACTAACAGTAGCTACTAAGACGCAAGCAGAAATGTTGTCTGAGCGTATGCTGTGTTGTTGTGGACGAGGACATGATTTTTTTGATCGATTAATTGTTGGTCACTTGAGGAGGGCAGAAGTGCAACCTCCCCACAACGTTCAATGCGGCACGAAGCCACAACGCGACGCAAACCCTTTTCATCTGACTGATATATGCTGCCAGACGTTCCACAATCACGACAAGTACATGTATCACAATCTCTTGCCCGTCTCGCCAGGCGTCAGCACTCAGTGGAGAGGATTACACCAAAGTTTCATCCCGTCCTTTACTCCAATACTAGACAGACTAGCAGGAACACTTGGAAACCCGTGCGTCGTCAACATGCTGGTCCCCGCGATGCGCCACAGTGGTGGCCGCGGCATAATCTCTTTAACACGTAGTCGCCTCTCCGCTCAACGAATTCTTACGCAACTGGTGACCCCAAAACCAGCTTCCAGAGCGCCGGAGGCTTTCCTAGGGGGCGTCGTCATCGCACGTCGGAGCATCTTCAATGGCCTGAGCGGGGCAGACAAGGATAAGGCTCTGCTGGCCAAGAAGCAAGATGAGGAGTTAGCGTTGGCCAAACCAATCGATTTTGACGTGTCCTCTCGGATCGAAGGCGCCGAGACGCAGATAGTCATGGTCGACCTCGAACCCGGGCAGATTTTGAGAGCAGAAACGGGCTCGTTGTTGTACATGACAGACGGTGTAGAGTTGGAGACTTCTCTTGGCGGGGGGCTGTCGGCAGGACTTAAACGATACATGACTGGTGAAAGCATGTTCATCTCCGACTTCAAATACCATGGGGAGGAGGGCACCGCGGGTACGGTGGCGCTAGGTACGGAATTCCCTAGTAAGGTGATCCGAGTCACACTGGCTGATTACGGCGGCGCGCTCATTTGTCAAAAGGGTGCATTTTTGTGTGGGACACATTTGACTGGGATGGAGATGGAGTTCACAAAAAGCTTCAAGACTGGGTTCTTCGGTGGGGAAGGTTTTGTGTTGCAGCGGCTGACAGGGCAAGGCGACGCGTTTATCAAGGCCGGAGGCGCTCTGATTCGACGGGAGCTGGCCGAGGGAGAGACGTTGCGGGTTACCTCCGGAGCGCTTGTAGCATTCGCTCCTAGCGTGAGTTACGACGTCCAAATGATGAAAGGCGTGAAGAATGTGATGTTTGGGGGTGAGGGTTTGTTCATGACTTCGCTTACGGGGCCGGGTACTGTTTTCTTGCAGAGCATGCCTTTTGACCGTGTGGTCGCTTCCATCGCTTCCAGGGTTCCGCGCGGTGGAGGACTGGGGATGGGCGTTCCGATTGGTATGGGGGCTGGGGGAGCAGGCGCTGGCGACGAAGGGGGAGAGGATGGTGAGGGAGGGGAGGAAGGGGATGATAGTGGGATGGGCTCCACATCGTCCTCGTCTTCTGCGGCAGCGGGAGAGGGATTTGGGGGGACTAACACGGGGGGGAGTAGGAGTAGTAGTGGCAGTGAGGCACCAGGCGAGCAAGGTGGGGAAGAAGTGTGGGGAGAAGAGAAGGGGGAGGAGGCGGGCGAGATGCCGGAGGAAGTAGGGGAGGAAGCGCAGGAAGCGTTTGCGGATTCGGGCGTTCGGGAGGTCCTTAATGATATTTGGAGCACTGTCTGGGGGGACAGATAAGAGAAAGAAAACAAGTATGTGCAGTCGTGCATATGGGATGGAAGCCTACCAATTCAACAACCAGAAAGAAAAATATAATGTGTTAAACAAGCTTATTTGTGTACAGAAAAGACGTTTACATTCCACTTTGCATTTTTCAATCTCATAGGGCAGCTGATACATTAATTTGGAGAGTATCTCCTTCCGCTCGATCATGCTTCCCTTCGACCATGCTTCCCTTCCCACCGCATGACCTACCAGATTGGCAACGGCTTCCCCAGGTTCAGCTCCTCCGCCACCAGACTCAGCACCTCGTACCCAACATTTTTCTGCCCGGGTGTCGCCGCCTTGTTGGAAGTTACCACAAGCACCACCCCTGTGCTCGGGTCACACAATGCCAGCTGCCCACATGCACCGGCGTGGCCGTACGCACTTCCCCATCGGACGGTCCGCGTTGTGACATTGCTCGCCTCTCCAGCAGCACTGCCTTCACCCACCGTCTGTGACGTGCCTGCCATGGGGGCCTCAAATCCAAATAACTGCACGCCACATCCTAATTTGATAGTGTTCTCCCTCCCCATCAATCGAGTAAGGCCTGGTGCATCGTCCATGGGGTTAGCCTTCATGTCCTGGAGACGGGTCAAGCTGAGGATGGAGAAGGGTGAGGTGCCAGGGGACAAACCAGCAGGCGTGGCAGCCAGAGAGGACGCAGACTTGTTGTAAGCCATGCCTCCACCACCATTCCCGCCTTGTTTTAAAGAAAATGTGATGGTGGTCTTCGAAGGAGAGGCAGCAGAACCTGATGTAACAGATGAGGTGGTAGTGGTGGCCAAGAATTGCTGCTGGATAAAATTTCCCGAGCTTCGCTCCAACCGGCATAAGGATTCTAGAATGTCGGCAAGGGCACGCGCAGTGAAGCGGCCGCTTAACGACGGCAACGCCCCGGAAGATCGACACCGTTTGCCATTCAGAATACGATGATCCAGCAAAAATTCACGTCCTGCCAACTTAGTCCTCGCAAGCTCCTTGAACGCTGCAGCCTCCTCCGCCCCTTCCTCCCCCTCTTCAAAGTCCATCATGCCCTCCACCATATCCATCAGCCCCCCACCCATATTGGCTCCTATGTCCCCATCCGAATCTCCCGACAATTCTGCCACCAGCTGCCGCAAATCGTACTCAACACGCGCTAAGCGTGGATCGTCCGACGAGGCCAGCTCGTTCGTGCCGGGCACAGGGCCCAGAATGATGCCGCTCAGGTCCTTATCATTGGCCGGCTGGAGACCCAAGGGCACCAGAAGCTTTTCATGCACCACTTGTGCGAGTGACTTGCCCGAAGCCCTCTCCAGCACCGGTACCAGCAGCCAACCAAAGCTGTAGTAATGCATGGCCACTTGCGTGCGCATGCTGGGCTTCCCTTCTCCAGCTTTAACACCCAAAGGCCGCGCCTCCTTTATGGTCTCAATGCCTGTGTGAGGTTTCCACAACGCTTGTGGCGTAGCATTGCTAGGAAAAGCATACTGCAACCCGGCGCTGTGAGTCAGGATATGCCGCAACGTCACATTGTCTTTGCCCGTCCCCTTCAGCTCCGGGCAGACCTCCACCAGCAATGTGTCATAGCTTAACACATTATCATCAACCAGGGCATGAGCTAAAATGGCAAGCACGGCTTTGGTCAAACTAAAGCCACAAAACAGCGTCGCAGGTGTGACCCTTCCCGGATCCAAGCGACTGCGCAGCCCCTCCGCAGCATTGACCAGCATCCGCCCATTCTTATATAGCACCACCTGTGCGCCCATCCCGTGACCTTCCGCCAGTAGGTCCTGCAGCAAAACCCGCACCTTTCGATCCAAAAAAGATAAAGCTGGTGGGGAGGACATGGAGTCGGAGGACAGGGAGGGCCGAGGCCGCTGGAGCAGGGCGCGTTTGCAGCTGGCGGCCATGATATGCATGTATTCGACGCGGACGCCGAGCTTGGCACCTAGCCCTTGAAGCATCTCTGTGACCCGGGCAAGGAAGAGGAGCTCGGGCACCATGGTCTTGAGAGGGTTCCGCTCGCTCTTGGGCTTGCGCTTGGATTTCTCGACGAAGTCTTCCATGAACTGCTTCGACTGCTCCCGCGCTTCAGCCCCTGGGGAGGTGTTCCGCATCATAAATCGGATATTTCCTAAGTCCTCCACCACATTAATTAAGTCAATCGGCATCCCTACCTCTTCCATACCATCCAGCATGCCCCCCATGTCTAGCTCCCAAACTGACAGCACAATCTTCGCATTACCCACCCGCACATGCTCTGAGAGCTTCTTCGCCAGCCCCCAATCCAGCACAACAGGCCGACAGTGTCGATGCCCGTCCGCGTCTACATAAGCCTGCACGTGAATATTCCCGGCATGAGGGTCTCCCTGGAAAAAGCCTTCGATGTAGCAGCCATAGGCGAAAACCTCACACAGTATCTTCATGAACAATGCCTTGTCCTCCGCTGCAGTCTCCGGGTTGGGGAAAGCGCGTGGGTCCGTAACCTTGACGCCATCACAATATGTCATGACCAACACATCTGACGAGGCGTGCAAAACCCGAGGTACCACCGCATCCAAGCCCGACCTTTGCACTATTCCCTCGTAAGCCATCCGGAGATTTTCTCCCTCCATTTTAAAATTCAGCTCTTTCTGCACCTCCTTGCTCCACTCGTGCGCAACCATGCTGAAGTCATAGTCCGGCTCAATCCAACCAATTACTGTCAAGATGACGACGATATTCCGCAGATCAATGCCCAGAAGCTGGGCCACGTCCGGATGCTGCACCTTCACCACCACCTCCGTCCCGTCCTTGAGAGTCGCCCGATGTACTTGAGCGATAGATGCAGAAGCCAACGCTTCGGACTCAAAGCTGAAGAAAGCCTCATCTAATTTAGAACCAAGAGCACGTTCGATGGTGGGCCGGACGGCTGCCAGCGGAGAGGGAGGTACAGCGTCCTGCAAGGCGGAGAGCTCGTCGGAGAAGGCATCTGGGACGATGTCAGCCCGGGAGGAGATATATTGCGCCATTTTGATGTAGCTGCCTTTCAATCGGAAGAAGGCCAGGCGGAGGTAAGCGCCATAAATATAATTCGCTTCTTCCCACACGGCTTCCGATTCTGCGGCCAGACGCGTTCTCACCCGTACTTTTGTCAGCTCGATCGCCACCACCAACACTGCCGCCACGCTGAAGGCCGTAGTGCTTCGTCGGCACAGCGTGGACGTGACCAACAGAAGGGTGGCCAGCACGGTCAACAGCAAAACAAACCAGTAGGAGTCGATGCTGGTGGGATGCTGCTCGTACAATTGCTTGAGGTAGGCCAATGGGGCTGCCAAAAACTGACCCGTCCACGACGAAAAGGATGAGGGCTCTAGCCACTCCACGACCACCCCCAACCCCGGCTGCAGAAGCTCCATAACCCTCACATCCCATCCGCGCATCTGCACAATCAAAGCAAGGTAGTGACCTACAAAAATACCCGAAAAAAGCATGGATGCCGTAGCACTGCGAATGACCCAGTCAGCACACTTGAGCAGTGTCCTTGCCTTCTTTACTCGTCTCGCCCGCTCCAACGACCCGAGCCGGCTCTCCAGTGTCAGCATGCGCTCCGTCATATCCTGGCCGTAGTCCGGCCCGAAGGCGCTACTAGTCGGTGAGAAAGGTGCCACTCTGTCCACGCCATTACCCACTCCACCGCTGCTTCCGTTCTCTTCGTATTCCCGCCGCGCCCGCTGAACGGCCAAGTGACACAGCATGCAAGCCCGCTTTTGCTTGTGGCTGAGACGGAAGCGGGTGCAATCGGCACAGCACAGTGCCCCGCAAAAGCGACAGTGGTGTCGCCGGGTGGTCAGGGAAAAGCCCGCCCCGCATTGACTGCACTGTGGCCCATCGGGCTCCCATTGGCTTTTCGGCACCGGCACCAGCATGGGCGTCTGGTTGTCCTCCCCGTCCCCATTCTCGTTACCCTCCGGAGCGGCCTCAAAGACATCCTTGAGCTTGCCCAGCTTGGCAAAGTTGCCGTGTACCCGGAGCTGCCGCCTGGTCATGGCTGCGGTAAACTCCCGCTTGCCCCTGAGCGCCTCAAGCAGCACTGCTTCCGATTCGCACGTGAGTGTAAAGTCGGGCTTTGGCATAGAGCCTGCGCTGTCAGGGGCCACCTCCATCGCCACATGAGCTGCCTCGCGATGCAGGTCCAGCACCCAGGAACGTGGCACGGGGCCGAGGATGTCGAAGCGGCCTCGCATGCCGCCATCGTAGGCAGGATTACGCTTGCGCAAAGAGGCCACATTGGTTTGAACCAGAGCGAAGAACTCATCTATCCCCATGGCCAGTAAGGCCTCCGGAAGCCTTTTAATGTCGGCCTGTGGATTGTGAAAGTGGGAGGGGTGCATCAAATCCGCGTCTGTGGATGTCGTAGAGTGGGAGAACGATCATGATGGGGGCGTGCGTGGTGGTGCTGATGATGGTTTATGACGATCGTCACCCGGCCTACACCAGGCAAGCCATGCTCAGCGCGCCGCATGCACAGCTTTTCCATGAACGTCTGCGTCGATCTGATGGTTAGGATGCGAGGTATCAAAAGTCGAATGCGTAGTGCCGGCGTGCCCGCACTACGCCCAAAAAGCAAAAAGTACGCTGTTAGTAACCTACACATTTTTCTTGTTTTTTTTTGTTTTGTTGGTTTTGAACCCTAACCCTTTGCTTCAGTTCTTCCCTTCATTTCTCATCCTCCAAAGCCTATTTGCCTTCTCGCACTCCCAAAAACACATTTTCACTCTCCCCTGTCCTGCTGCTTCACCGCTACACCTTGCATCTCTTGCGCCTGCCCCGCCCCGCAAACCCCCCTTGAGTACGTCCCAAACTCATCGTTCCAATCCAACAACGTACCCAAATCTTTCTCGCTCACCGAGGGCCGGACCGATGACAAGGCCTCCCGGAAATGTAAGAAAGAAATGGGAGGGATGTCACTTAAGTCAATGGCGCTTATGTCTCCGCCGATTCGCGCCGTCATGTCACGAATGGGTCCCATGGCTGCTTCTGTACACAGCTGATGCACGTCAGAGCCACTGAAGCCTTTTGATTGAGCGACAACTTGCTCGATTTCGCTTGATGTGAGGTTGTGGCTATTCTTCCGGAGAAGAATTTCTATCAAATTTCGTCGGGCCAAAGCTTCAGGTAGATCAATGTATAATCTTTTCACAAAACGACGCCTTGCAGCCTCGTCCAGCTCTTGCGGGCGATTGGTCGCGCCAATCAGCAAGACACGTGCTGCTGCTGCTGCACTCCCGCATCCGTCCAGCTGCACGAGAAACTCCGTCTTAAGCCTACGACTGGCCTCGTTCTCATCGGCGCTTCGTTGACAGAGAAGAGAGTCGACCTCATCGATAAAGATGATGGCCGGACTGCGATAAGCTGCCAGCTTAAACAAGACACGTACCAGCTTCTCTCCTTCCCCAATCCATTTGGAGGTGAGCGAGGAGGCGGAAATGTTAAAGAAGGTGGCACCGGACTGGTGCGCGATCGCCTTGGCAATGAGCGTCTTTCCTGTGCCTGGCGGGCCAAACAACAAGAGTCCGCGTGGCAGCGCCCGTAGTCCTTGGAATAACTGGGGATTCTTCATCGGCCACACAATCAACTCGATGATCGTCTTTTTCGCAAACTCCAGGCCCGCTATGTCATCAAACGTTACAGGCTGCCCCCTATCGATAATCTCTAACTCGATCCGTTCAACCATTAAAGGGTCGCATCCCTTCAACTCCTCGGGCAACTCGTCGCCATCCTGCCCTCCCCCTCCTTCTTTTCCCCCTCCATTCCGTTGCTGCCCCGAACCCTTGAAAGCCCGGTCAACCACGCCTCGGATGCCTTTCCCTCCTTCTGCTCCTCCGCCCCCTCCCTCCCCCCCCCCCTTGACTGGCGGAACGAACTTCTTCATCACCCGAGACGTGACTGGAGGAGCCACAGGAGGAGAGGGGTCATAATGAGCACTCTCTTCACCTTCTTTCGAGTCTTGTCGCACGTACTGCTGTTGGTGGTGCATCGGTCGCTGTGGCTGCTGGTGCCCCCCCCACCCCTGGTTGTCCGCCTGGCTATTGCTCCCTCTGTTCCGGCCGGGAGCCATGTGATCGGAAAACAAGGAAGGCAGCTGATGCTGGTGCTGTTGGTGATGCTGGTGCTGCTGCTGCTTCTGGTGGTAGTTCGCTGGAAGCGAGGGTGGGGGTCGGTTGGGGCCCTGTCTATCTCTTCCGCCTCCACCTCCTCCGCCTCCACCTCCTCCTCCTGCACCGTAGGGCCGCTTCTTATTCTTGTCCCGCAATTCTCCCGCTGTATTAAAGTGCTTAGTATACGCTGGGGGTGGCTGCTCCTGCTGTGGCAGCCATTGTTGCTGCTCTTCCCGACGCAGTTTCACGGTGGCATGTGCCAGAGAATGAGAACGAGTAGAAAGAGGAGTAGGAGGTTGGATGGGGGCCGAGGGCGGGCGCGATGCGGAGGGAGGGAGATAGCGTGGCGGTGGTGCAGATTGTGGTGGAAAGGCCTCGGCCAAACTGGTTGAGGATTGGAGAATAGACGCGCGCGCGGGTCCGGGAGGGGCTTGGTGAAGTTTTTGGTGCCGCTTGTGCTCCTGCTGAGGCGGCAGATGTCGATGCGCTTGCTTGGGTGGAAGTCGTAGTGCTGACACTTGGCGCTGTTGTTGTGGTAGCTGAGGTGGCAGCTGCATAGGCCGATTCCGTACGACTTGCGGGGACTGCTTCCGCTGCTGGGGAGGCGACGTAAACCGACGAATATCAGGGTCTTCTTCAGGGACAAGGAGGGCGAGCACGTCTTTAGGCTCAGCCAAGAAGGTGGTGCCTCCCAAGGACTCGGGCGTTAGCATCACCTCGGACTCTACAGCCTCGACCGATGCAGGAGGGAATGACGGCTTCCGCATTTCTTCTTCGACTGTTGCTAGGCGTTCTTGCTGAACCAGGGCATGAAGTGATAGCTTTTGCACTTGCTCTTCCTCAGAGAGAGGACCGTCCGCTAGAGCCAAATGAGCAAGGGCCGCCTCCAAAAAGCTCAGTCGCTGGTGAGCCGCGTCGGGTGCTGTTGACATCAAAGCCATGAAGCGCTGTAAGAAAAGGGAAGAGGCCATCACGGAACCTCTCTCGCCAAAAAAAGAGGCTGCTGCTGTGGCCATGCAACGGTCAGGGCGGGGAAGTTTTAGGGCACGCACAACGCCTGTGCGTGTGACAGAAAATGGCGGTGTTTCGATAGAACAGGAAAGATAAAATTAGAAGCAGGGAGGACGGACGAAAAGAGTGAGGACAAGAGCAAAGGGGCATCAGAAGAACGCGGGCATGTCGTTCGTCTTGACGGCATGAGGACGTTGGGGAGGTTTGGTATTATTGATTCCCCACAGCCTGTACGGGATATATCTATGTGCGTGCTTTCATGAAATAAATACATGACAACAACTTGAAGCCAGCCGTAGCTCTCCCTGTGACAAATCCACCTTCACTGCCACTTGAAACAAGGTCGACGCCACGTATCCCAGCGTGTAGCCTATGTCTGGGTCTGCAGCGGCGTGCGATGCATCAGTATCATCCCGAGAGCTGCCAGTGACCGGTGTCGGACGAAAGGGAATGGAAGGTGGTAGCAACGAGTAGAGCTATATCCCCTACCTGACAGCCAGCAAGGCGGCCGTCGCGCGTGGCGTTCGGGGCTCTCGAACGACAATAAACATGTTACTGCCCTACAACTGCTAAATATGCGTGCCGATTTTTGTTCCCCTTATTTTGCGTCGTTTTGTATCCTTGGTTAACAAGGCGTCCACGGCCAGGCTCCACGTCGAGGGCTTGTGTATTCGGAACATAGCATGACACACAATCTCCACGACACGGCTCCCCCGGAATTCGATGCGAAAAAATTTGCAAGCCTCGCCAAACTACGATCTGGATTGCCAAAGACAAAGCCACAGGGGGTGGGTACGGGGTACAGACCCGTGATGACGTGATGCTCTCCATGAACAAAGTGATAGTATTGGACGATCGGATCGGGTGAAAAGCATCGAATCGAAGAACAGCTTGTAGGCGAAGTTAAGCTTGTTCGGAGTCTTAATTTGCTGCCACCAGCATATGGGTGAACAGAGAAATCATGCAACGTGACTCAAATATAGGAATTTAGAGGAAGCAGAAAGAAAAGAACAAGACGTGCAAAGAGAGCTGTCGGACAGCGATGGCGACTTGAACCCATGCCATGACGCATCCTCTCACTACACAACCCACATATGGATCCCTTTCGTGGACAAATATCATCGCGTGCCTGCAAGCTCAAGATGCCGAGCTCCTTCAAATTGGCTGAGGGCCGGTCGAACATGAGCCCCTGCCTTTCACCATCAAGCTGAAAAAATAGCTTTTCAAGGATGCCACCCCGACATTGTGACAAGTGGCCAAAGCAACTTCACTATTTTTATATCATGGGAAGTCTTGAAGCTGTTGTCCAGGAAAAGGGTCGATGGGCGGAGCCTAGGATAAGCGGCAGCAGTGGTAGATGTGCGAAGCACGTTGCGACTTTCGGGTGGGCATATGCGATAAATTTCTTGAGAGAAACGTTGCAGGGTTTCAGGGAGACATGCACAGGCGGTCTTGTGCATTATAACACAGTACATGGGCCTTCATCATTCCAATCCTGAGGATGCGTACGGGCTGTTTGATGCTTGTGGGGAGTATTTTTTGGGGGGGAAATGGAGCTTATAAAAATAGTGCCATCAAGCAAACTAAGACCTTGGTACTGCAGAGCCTGGTTTCTGATGATATGCACATCTTCTTCTGGGGAGGGTCTTCGGAAGTGCTCGAACGGAAAAACCTGCAGAACAATCTTATATAGTAACGTCATCATCGAGTTGCCGCACACACTGGCAAGCAATAGGTGGAGCCGGGGGATGCGAACTCGTAGGCGGACCTGACCTTGGCTCACGCCCCTCATTTCCCGTCCATTTACTGTCAACCCCACTCCATGTCAGTCCATCACCATACACATCCTTGGCAATCCTCTCTCGGTAGCCAGGCAGCAACGTGGGCGAGGGTAGCCAGCCTATCAACGTTTCAACGGCTTCCTTCATCAGAGGCGACTAACATACTGCATTACACCCTTCCCACACATGCACAGTCAGCCGAAGACGGCATTATACCCGCAATGTTTAGACGGGTGTCCAGCTCCCGGGAGGTGTCCGAGAACAGCAATGGAAGGGGAATAGACAAGCGGGCGATTGGGGCCCTCGTGGTGGAGTTTGCCTTGACCGCCCTGGGCTACTACATATTGTACCAGTCGACCAAGGGCCTTATCGGTATGATTGATCCCACTAAGAAGGACAAGGACTCCGTGGCGCAGGTAGGGCGCAGGGCTCGGTCGAAGGGGTTCAAAACTTGCCCTAACCCTAACTCTAACAGCTTAACAGCTTTTAGTGCGAATGTAGCGACTCCTTTTACCCACATACGGTAGAGTACGCAGGCGCCTCTCTCCTTCGCCCACGAGGGATCTGGTTGTCACAAATGAATAGCTTTACGTATTCCCACCTCTTGGTCTTCTCCAGTCCCTCGTCATGCCACACTCTTCTTATCACTCCACGCGCACAGACAAAAGAAGCCCTGGCCAAGAAGCTGAACCGGCCTGACATAGCCCGCATGGACCTGACGGCTTACGAACGCATGATTGCCGAGGAGGTATTAGACCCAGACCAACTGGATGGAGGTTTCGACACCATAGGTGGGCTCGAGCAGCAAAAACGAGAAATTTTCGAATTAGCCGTCTTGCCGCTGAAGCGCCCCGACCTCTTCAACAAGCGCGGCCGGCTCTTGTCATCACCAAAAGGTCTGTTGTTCTACGGGGCGCCGGGGACGGGAAAGACGATGCTGGCCAAGGCAATTGCCCGGGAATCGGGCGCGGCCTTTATCAACCTACGGATGAGCACCCTAATGAACAAGTACTTTGGAGAGTCCAACAAATTGGTGGCTGCCGTCTTCTCACTCGCTTACAAGCTGGCCCCGTCCATCATCTTCATAGATGAAATCGAATCTTTTCTCCGAGCCCGGGGAGGGAATGACGAAGCACCTTGGATCTCACTTAAGGCTGAGTTCATGACGTTATGGGATGGCGTTCTTACCGACAGCGCTGTCCCTATCATGGTCCTAGGGGCTAGCAACCGACCTTATGATCTCGACCCTGCGATTCTCCGTCGCTTGCCCCGTCAGTTCGAGATCCCGTTGCCCGGGCCCTCGGAACGTGCTCACATCTTGCAGTTGCTATTGAAAGAGGAGCACATCGACCTGCAATCTGTCAAGGTGGAGCGGCTGGCGGCGGATACGGATGGGTACTCCGGAAGTGACTTGAAGGAGATGTGCCGTGCGGCCGTGATGATCCCGATCCGGGACGTGATGCCCATGCCAGCAAATGGAAGTTTAAACACGCTTGATGTGGAGAGCATACAATCAGCAGATTTCCGAATGGTCAAGATGGCGGACTTCCACGTAGCCATGAAGAGGGTCAAGCCGACGGGACACGCAGCGCAGGATTACCAGCAGAGGGAAGGGGCGCAGGCCGTGAATACCGCGAGAATGACACCAGCTTTCATGAATGCCGCCTTATCGATGTTTTTGCACAGTGTGATGCAGGGAGGAGGGGGCCAGGCACCACAGGGGCCACCTGGGTCAGCGAATGGGCATGATGGGAATAATGGATGGCCGAACGGGACGCGGTGAGAAGAGAGGAAAGGAGATAGAGTAGAGGATAAAAGAAAACAGAGACTTTGAGTTCCTCCTGTGTTGATAAAAAAGCCATCAAAATGGACCAAATTCCAAGTGAGTGAGTCAAGAAATGGTAAGGCCCAAAGAAGCGGCGGGGGCAACAGCAAAAGCCGCCAGAAAACGAAAGCCACACAACTCACAACAAGAACAGAATCGCGTTGATATTTGTTTATATTCCATTTTCTGTTTTGAGGGCCCATGTGTGTACCGCTGTTCTTTCACCCCCCTATATCTTTTCAGTGTATTGCCAGGGTCGTTTTTGTCCACGCACATTTCTTGTCATATGTATGTGGGGTGGCTTGCTTTCGCTTTCGCTATTTTTGTCGTTTCCATTTTCCTTTCATTGATTTCCATTTCCTTGATATTCATGCTAAGAGTTTTTTTTCGTCGGTGTCGTGTATGTTTGGGTTGGAAAATACACAGATATGCACACCCGCACACCTCAACTCGATCAGTCACGTTCTACCGAAACTCTCTCTCTCCTTTCTCAAGACATCGCCAGCGTTTCTCCCGCTGTTAATCACGTTGCGGCGTCTGCTGCTGCTGCTTTGACGGCTCGTTTGCTTTCCCCCCCATATCTTCCCAGCAGACCCCGCAGCTACCCTCTACTTCAACTCTTTCGCCTCAGCCGCAGGCGCGACCGCCCCCGACGCCGAGGGCATGGACGAGAATGTGGAAGAAGGGGAAGAGAAATATGAAGACTTGGTGGATGTTGTATACTGTTGGCCTTGGACATTGGCTGCCTGTGTCCGCTGCTGGTGTTGTTGCTGGAGATATTGGTAGGCGGAGGATGAAGAATGGGAGGCAGCGGGGGGAGGGTAATAGTAGGAGGAGGAGGCAGTTGACCGGATCAATGTAGGGGCTGCAGCCGGCTTGGAGGGGTCCGTCGTCTGTTGATCCTTGCCCTCATTAGTGCAGCCTTTCGTGTCGTCAGCCTTTGCCATCACCACAGAGTTGTCCCCGCGCTCACTCACAGCTCCAGCCTCTTTACCTCCCTCATCCTCCTCTTCCTCGTCATCCGACCACTTCCCATCAAATACTGAGATTTCCTGCCCCTGCGAGCCACGATACGGTTGATAACCCCCAGCCAGCGCCGACTCCACCTTCTGCGTCCGGTAGAAGAGGCCTCGAAAGGCCTTCTTGCTCCGCGCGAGGTCCTTCTGAAATTTCGCATGCCGAACAGCTGCATCGGCGTTAGGCAAAGGCACGCCCCGCATCAGGGAGGAAGGATAAGCAAAACCACCCGCCAGCGTCGGTGCTGGTGCTGGTGCTGGTGCTGCTGCTGCTCGGCCCATGGTGCCGCGATCAGAGGCAGAGAAGGTCACGCACATTCCGCTTGAGTGGTGGGGCGTGCTTGCAAAAGCAGCAGCAGCAGCAGCAGCAGCAGCGGAGGAGGACGTCGAAGGAGAGCTGTGTTGACGATGGCGGTAATGCCCCTGCTCTTCACACTGCAGTCGTTGCTGCTCTAAACGAGCCTTCTTCCTCATTTCCAACCTAACGCCAGATTCCCTCGCCTCAGCTGACTGGAAGTTGAAGGCAGCGAGGGCTGTCTTGATCCTCTCTCTACTCAAAAAGCGGTTGGATGTGATGTTGATCCACTCCTCTACCGGAGCCGCCTGCTCCTTCGTCGGTCTCACACCTTCCAGTTCTCCAGCCACTCTCCGTCCTCCTTTTCTCTTCTTCTTAGGCTGTCTGAGACCTTTAAAATAAACACGCGCCATCCCCTCCCCGAGCATGGTTACCGTTCCCTCGTCAAGCCCCCGCGGCCCCCGACACACAACCACCCGCGACCGAACGTCGATCTGACGCCCAGTATGCCAGTTCGCACCCAAACCTTCCAACGTCTTCAGCACCTGATGACATCCCGCACAAAACGCCTTCCGAGGCGCCACATCCTTGCTATAGAGACAGCGGGTGTGCGACCAGGTTAAGCAGCCCGTGCACTGAAACATGGCCCCCTTTGGCCAGTTCGCCACCGGTCTCTCGCTACTGCAAATCTCACCACACGAACATCGAAAGTCCCACAGCTCCTGCTCCGCCAAAACCTCCTCCCCCCCCTCTCTTCTCTCCTCCTCCTCTTCAATAGAATGCCCGCTCCCTTCCTCCTCCACGCTCCCCTCCGTCTCCTCCTCCGACCCTCCTAACGTATAATCGTCAGGGCCGCCCGCCCGCCGCTTGGCCCCTACAGCCGGGTCATACGTCCCCTCCTGCAACTCCCTCAATTTCGCCCTGCGTCGCAAGTATGTCCGCTCCCGCTGCAGGCGCTGTCGCTCCTTCTGCGACCTCATCTTCTCCTGCACCCTTGCGTCCTCCTCTTGCTCGTGCCAGGCCAGCCATCCGGTGTGCCCCAGGCGCTTCAGAATCCTCTTACGTTCAATCTTACCTGTCTTGCTAGGCAATGCCTCGACCTTCGCCCGGTCAGCGGCACGCTTGGCTTCGAGCTTGGCGGCAAAGTCGTCCATATTAATGTGCACAGAATAAGGCTGGCATCGACAAACCTTGGCCTCCCTTCCCTTACTCAACCAGCGTTCTGTCGTGAAATTCGTCGCTTCTGCAACATTGAAACCGTGGTTGAATCCGGCGTGATAGGAGGCAGGAAAGGTAATCACGTATTCACCGGGCTCCTGGACGAGGGTGTGGAATGGGATACCGGATTCCCGCAATACCTTGGGCGAAAATATACTGGTCTTGTGTCGCAAAAATTCAGAACAGCCACGGAATCCCTGTGGATCCAATGACTGCGCCATGCTCTCGAACCGCTTCTGAGAGGCAGGGGGGATGGAATACCAACTCTTGGGGCGGCCGGCATGGAGGTAGTTGATGCTATAGAGGTTCATATCCTCGGTGTGGAAGGCAAACATGGCCCGCCACATTCCGAAATAAAGCATCGCAGTCGTAATCCCCGGCAAATTGGACGGCAGCAGTTTGATCATGTTGTCAAGTTCTGCCAGATTCCAGCCACTTGCCCCGTCCCGGAAGAGTGACCCGCTCATGTCCGCGCCGTACAGAGGGGGCGGGGTCACGGGCCCCATGCTCCTCCAGAACAAACGTTCCCGCTCCTCGTACGACGTCTGATAATCCGGCTCATTTTTGTGCGCAAGCGCTCGGAACTCCCTGACGCTCAGCTTCTTACTGTCCATGAGCCCGAGCTGGTAAACACCGCGCAGGCCCGAGACGCACTGCTTGATGGGCGGAATCAGCAGCTGCCTCTCCTCCAACATTTCCTCCAACTCGGCCTCCGTCGGAGGAGTGTACCACCCCTCGGGAGGAATGATTTTGCAAAGGCCAGCATCGCCGATCTTGCTGTCGATCTTATCAATGTACGCAGAGAAATTCTTAAACTCGTCCATCGTCGGCCGGAAGACCGGACAGGATGTTTTGGACATGGTTCTGATGGAAAGTTCGGTGGGCCGTGATAGGACGGCGGTGACGAAAGATAGAGATAGTCGCCGCAATGCGGCGTGTTTGAGGGGCTCTCGCGACTGCTTCCCCAGAAGGCGCAAAGTTTATGTCGTCAACACGAACGGTGAAGGTGTGACTAGCCAGAGCGGTGATGAACCTCAGGTCCTCCGCTTGTCTCCTAATCCTAGGCGTGGCTTGCCGCTACGGTCGTTTCCTGCGCAAATCGTTCCACTGGCTCTACTGTGGTTGTGGGGATGGGGTTGAGGCAGGGCAAATATGACGACAACACATGAATGTGCGACAGGAGTCCAGTCTATTTTATAATAGAGGGCGCGTCCGGTGGTTGTCGCGGCATGAAAAGCCGTGCGAATGCGGCAAAGGGAGACAAACAAACGTTTTTGGTAGTTTGAATACCCGTCTCGTGGGGTTAGTGGCCGGGAGCAACCTTGGAGCAGGGACAGACCCGACGCTGTAGAAGAACCGCTTGACTTGGTGATGGTGGGGATTTAAGGCTGGTTTGTCGTTTACGTATAAAGAGAAAATACTCAAGCACCGTGACATCCACAAGGGCTATTTATGTCTCCTTCCGGTCCTTGCGGCTTGATACTTATGCTTTTTGTGATCATTCAACCCTGCACAAATGGTCTGGGTGTGTCATGTGTGATGAGGTGAGCGCAACAGGGTTGCTGGGTTTGCCCCGAAAACTGTATCTTTGCAGACCATCACCAGACATGACGATCACCACAGCCATTACACAGTTTCTATCATAAGAAGTGGCTCGGGATGGGGTGTGGTGGTTTGTTAGAGGCCTCCAAGCTATGTCATAAATGAACGCCAACATGAAGGAGCAAATTTGTTTTCGGTGCATCAGCAGACGCCGCAACACGGAGAGAGATTTTGGGCCCAGCAAGCAGCCTATGTACCACAATATATGCATACATTTCACAGGCTCCCCATGCTACCCTTGGCACTACGACGGGGCTCTGCTGCAGTGCGTCTGCCCGCATTACAGTCGCTCTATCCACCGCTCCACTTGCTTCGACGGTCGACCTCCTCTATCCTTCCTGACGCAGCAGCCGCAGACGACGCCGATGCCACCATTCCCACGGTCCGCATGTACAAGTCTAATGAACTAGATGCTGTAGCCACTCCGTCTGTCCACATACTTCAAAGTGCCGACACCGATGTGCCCATTGCCGAGTACTTGGAGGGTGGACAGTTGTCTACAGACAGCATCCCCACGCGCATGGTTGAAATCCCCTGTCCCTTTTCCCACAGTGGCAAACGTCAATACGAGACGGTAAAGGTAGGTGTAGATAAATCATTCGTGTTTGGCATAGAGGGATTTGGTGGTACGGCCGCGATACTTTACCACAACAATCAAGCAATACATTTGATCTCGGTTATCTTCTGTTCTTGATTTTAACCTGTCCAGCATCCTCACCACAAAAGATTTGAAAGGCCCGTGGAGCAGCTTGAAGATCCGGCATGTTTGATATTTTAGGATTTTTCCCACCTGCGTCATGTCGACGTCCTCACCTACTTTCTTCCTTCTTCTCTTCCTCTGCCTCTTTCACTAGGTCGCTGTCATCCAAGACACGACCTGCGCCAACTACTGGTGCTCCCGCCTCGCTCACGTACTGCGAAAGGAATCCGGCCCAGACGGTGGGGGCGGTGCTGTGGGGCTCGATTTGGAATGGAAGCCTACCTTTCGTGCACGGCAAGCTGCCTCCCGCGCCGCCGTATTACAGTTGTCCGGGCCTGGACTCTGCCTGGTCATCCAGCTACAGCAGCTCAGGCACGTTCCGCGGCAGCTTCGTCAGATTTTGGCGGATCCAACGCTGTTAAAAGTAGGGGTATCAGTCGATGATGATTTGGCCAAACTTCGGCGTGACTGGGGTATGGTTTCCAGTGGGTACGTGGACGTCGGACGGGTAGGAGGACGGCTTTTCTTCCATGACAACCCATTCCGCACCATGTCCGTGCAAAACATGGCGGCCTCGTTGTGGGGTATCGATTTACCCAAGTCGGACGCGATTCGATTGGGGAATTGGGAGCACCCGGAGCTGTCGACGAAGCAAGTAGAGTACGCGGCCTTGGACGCTATGGCGGGACGGGCGATTTACCAAGAGTTTTACCGGAGGGGCCTGCTGGACAGGGGCATGCTGAAGGAGATGATGGAAACGTGGTTGATTTCTTCAGAGGACGAGAATAGGAAGCGTGCGAGGAGTTTGGCGTTGGAATCGGATGCGCTTCGGAGGTTGTACACGCGCCTCCAGGGCGAGTCGCCTTCCAAGTCCCGGTCCTCCGCGGCGTCACGCTCTTCGAGTTCTGTGAAGCCTAGGAAGAGGTCATCAGGACCCCAGGGAAAGAGCAGAAATGTTGTCAGTAGGAATAGTGGCAGTAGTAGTATTAGAAGTAGTAGTAATAGTAGTAATAGTAATAGTAGTAGTAGTAGTAGTAGTAGTAGTAGTAGTAGTAGTAGTAGTAGTAGTAGTAGTAGTAGTAGTAGTAGTAGTAGTAGTAGTAGTAGTAGTAGTAGTAGTAGTAGTAATAGTAGCAGCAGCAGCAGCAGCAGAAGCAGCAAGAGCAGCAGCAACAGGAGCAGCAGCAAATGTAGAGACGCTCCTGTCATTTCTAGCCAGAGCACCCCTGAACGTTTGCCCGACATTGCCGTGGCTTACAAAGCACTGAATGGCACGTGACGTTGACGGATAGTGTGAATAGAAGTGAGAAGTGCGACAAGGCATGCAAGTATGATGACGACATAATGTAAGTAAAGAAACGAACTCTGGCGAGCGTGATACAATCTCTTTTGTTTACTCTTCTTTTCCCTGTTTCTCTTGTTCACTATGAGAATGGTGTGGCGCTGCGGACGAGTTCCACCGACTTGGCGTCTGGCAACACACACAGCACTTTCGCCGATCCACGCTCCTTCACGACGGTCTTGCCCCCGCTCTCACATACTATTAATCTCGGCCACGCCTCTCGAATGATTGTTCGATGGTCGAAGGCAAGTGGAGGAAGTTGGCCGAAGGGGAAGAAGGCCGCGGCACTCGCATCGTCGCCTGCTTTTGTGCCCTTCGACGAAAGCAAAAAGGCAGCGTAAGCGACGGTGACTGTGTGCCCTCGCGGATCTCGGCCGGGGTCACCAAAGCTCCCGACTTGTGCGAATGAAATATTGTCAAGCCCTGTTTCTTCCTTGAGCTCACGGGCCGCTGCGTCGTCCAAGCTCTCGTCCTTGTCAACGAAACCACCCGGCAATGCCCATGTACCTTTGAATGGGTCATTACCACGCTTGATAAGCAAGAGCTTGACATCATTATTCTCCGCACAAAAAATTAGAGTGTCTACAGTGACGGATGGTCGAGGGTACCTGTAACAAAAGCTGCCACCAGTGCTCATTCTCAAGGCCGACGAGGAAGTAGCAGGAAGGTGGAGCCAAACAGGAGAGAAAGAGTACGACGCGGCGAGGCCCAAGCAGGCAGCAGATTTGAGGCCGCGGCTGAAGAATGTGTAGGACACTGACAGAAGCATGCAGCAGCAGGGAAATGCCTGGCTGTGTTGTGTGTGGGTTGCGTGAGATGAAGTCCTGCAGTTATCGCCCGTTTAAGACATACCAAGACCTTACCCTCCATGACTCATGACTCATGACTCAGACCAGGCACACACGCCTCCCTTGCAGATCTTGACTTACTTCTTGCCTTGTTACAGTGCTCTGTGATTGCGCTTTTGTGCGGAAAGCTATCAAAAAATCACCAAGTCCTTGCGGAGGCGGACCTCCCACCCTTGTTCATTCCACCTGAAATGCACTGCACCCCACAGCGAGTCCCAAGCATCACCTAAGGTAGTACCGCGACTAGCAGCAGCCACAGCGGCAGCTAATCATGATTGAGGGTCTCCAGGCGATCGACCCGGAGTATGAGGAGCGGATGCTTGCCTTTGAGATAGATTGTGACAAAGGCAAAGGGGATGCCTGGGCCTGCCACTCAGTTGGGGAGTTTCTGGCTGTCGTCAAGGTATGTTTTGAGGCTATGGGAATAATATGCTAATCAAAGAAACAGTGCAGGCGTGTTAGGATGGGGTTGCTTTGTGTCTGCCGAACAGAAATTGGGCAGTTAGGGTCAGAAAGAGGCTGACTCCCTCATCCCGTCCTACCCTACCCCCACCTTGCGGAAATTATCGTAGGGCGACTACAATAAAGCTGCAAAGGTATACACGGATAATTGCACTAAGTATAGCCATCCTCCCTCATGTTTCAACCTTGGTCGTCTCTTTTTGGGTGGGCGAGGCGTCCCGCAGAGCGACGCCCGGTCCCTGAAGTGCTTCGAGACCTCCTGCAAAGCTGGGCATGGTATGGCCTGCCATCACATGGGGCTGCTCCTTTTGTACGGGAAAGATGGGGGCTACGACGTTGGTAAGGACCTCAAGAAAGCGACGTCCATCTTGGATAAGGCCTGTGGGGAGGGCATCCCGGATAGTTGTTATGCGTTGGCTAGCCACTTGCTGCGCACCCTGCCTGAGGACAAGATGCACAAGCGGGACCCTTTGCGGGCGAAGGGTTTATTGGAAAAGGGTTGTGCGCGGGGCCATGGACCCTCATGCTTCAATTTGGCGGTGATGCACAAGAAGGGCGATGAGGGGATTCCCAAGTACGTGATGTCAGTGGAGTTGGAGTAGGGTGCAGGTTGGGTCTCCGTTACAAACCAACAACCGGGCTTTCTTGCATTTCACCCACGTCCTAACGAGGACCAGATCATCCACCCACCTCTTCTCTTTCATTTTCACTGACATACTTCTCTACCGCAACAATACAGGAACGAGCAGGAGTTCGAAAAGTTCAAAAGAGTAACCGAGGAGCTAGTGGAGCAAACAGGCTCGCTCACATGGAAGAAGGGGCATTAGGCTTGAATCTTCTCCCCAACAGATTTTACGAAAGACGATAATAAACATGTACAAAAGTCTTTCCATCTGCGTTACTTGTCGCATCCTTCATGTGCCCCTGTCGTCGATGTGGGTATGAAAACATTTCTTTACTTTGCAATTTACTCTCTGTACACTACACTTGCACCCCCATCTCTACCTCTTTCCCCGTTTCCTTTCCGTTTCTCCTCGCCCCGCCTTTCTCATAACCCCCAGCCGCCTCATCTTAATCTTCAACGTGTTGGCCAGCCGCGATAGCGCGAACTCCTCCGTCTCCGATACCAACGACGTTACCGACCCCGCTCTCCCCATCCTCCCCGCCCTCCCGCCCCTATGCAAGTACGTCTCGGCATCCGCGGGGATATCGTACATAGCCACATGGCTTATCCGTGGAATATCCAACCCACGTGCCGCAAAGTCAGTTGTGACCAACACTCGGGACTCGCCCGCGCGAAAGGCATCCATCACCTTAGCCCGTCGCTTGATGTGGTCTTTGTTCAACAAAGCCTGCAACCCACCCTTCCTCTTCTTTTCCCCCTCCTCCTCTTCTTCCTCATCCAACCCATCGCTTTCCACTAACCCTGCGGCGATAACTTCTGCATCCTGGTCATCTGCTGTGAAGATTGCACATGCCTGCAACCTGCCTTTCGACTGCTCCCTTCGCAAGAACGCTCGAAGCGCAGCGAGCTTCTCGGCTTTGGTGGGGCAAACGAGGTAATAGTGTTGGAGCTGAGGGGGCATGAGTTCTCCAGGGGTGACTTGTACGTGGATAGGCTGTCGTAAGGTCCATTGCTGCTGCACGCATTGCTTGATAAAGTGGTTGTGTTGGGGGATGGTGGCGCTGACAAACACGGTTTGCCGCTGCACCAGTTTCCAAGGTGCCAACTGCCGGGCCTCGTCACCGCCGCTCCCGCCCCCGCCTTCCTTCATAGCACCCTGAGGGATCAGGAGCGTCTCGTCCCCTGTACCTCCCTTAGCCGCCAATGCCGCCTCTTCTTCTAGCTCGGAGGTCAAGAAGGAAGGCGACAGGTATTTTCCAAGCAGCGCCTGTAGCTGCGCTCGGGTCTCCCGGCGGGTGAGGCAGGCATCCACTTCGTCAATAACAACCATCTTAATCTGGTGGTAACGGATACCGCCTTGTTCTACAAGGCGGGAGAGAGCAAGAGGGTTGCCAATCACCACGTGTGGCGGCTCGGCCAGCACCCAGGCTTTTTGCCTGGTGTTTTTAGAGCCTTCAAGGAGGGACATGACTAGGATCTTGTTTCTCGTGCCGTTGACAGTCGGAGTAAAAATGGTGGCGGTGCTGCTATCAGCTTCTTCGTCGTCGGCGTTAACGTCATCATCGTCATCGTCTTGCACCTCCTCGTCTCGGTAATAGACCCGCCCTGCAGATAGCTGCTTGGCCACGCTTGCCACCTGCAACCCCAATTCTCGGCTCGGAACCACCACCATGGCCTGCACGGCCTGTTTGCTTGCATCAATACCCGCCAGCAACGGCAACAGAAAGGCGAGTGTCTTGCCCGTGCCCGTCTGCGCCTGGATCACCACGTCCTCTCCATCCAAAATAGCCCCCAACGCCTCTCGCTGGACCATCGTCGGCCTTGCAAAGCCCAAGCTTTCGGCACGTGACAGCAACCAATTCGGCAGCCGCTCACCATAGAGCTCGGCGAATGTTCCAGTGGTCGTGCCGTTGTCCAGACTCGTGTCAATTAGTTGATTTGATTGGTGTTGTGCATGGCGGCGGGCACCCCGAGGTCGCGGGGGGGGGTTCAGGACAGGAAGAAAGGTGGCTTTTGACGGCGTTGGTCTAGCTGCCACGGATGTGATCATCGTGGCCAGGAGAAGAAGGAAATTGGTTTGATACCGATGGTGATTGGGTCTTCTGAATGGTCTTGTGAGTGCGGTGGAGGAGCGGCGCCGGGCCATGTTGTAAGATGTGGTGATGAAGATGGCGCCGCGGAGACTGTGGCTGCCGCGTCTTCAGTGGTGCACCGACTTGCAGGACCTGTGTGTGTGTGTGTTTTGGATAAAGCTACGTTTAGAGCGAGAAAGCTCGCCTGACCAAACAGAATCATCTGACAGGAATAGCTATAGCAATCGCTATATTATTGTTGCCGCGCCTCGATTTTTCTACTGTAGTACACCTCAACTAAACAGGATCTCACACAAATTCACTCTTTCATACCATCCAGTAACCTCAGTACGCATCGTCGGCATGGCCATCACGCTGCTGGAGCCTCCGTCGCCGTATTTGCTACCGCTCCTTTTCTTTGTAATTCTGTTCGAGGCACTTCTAATCTTGGGCAAAAAGCAACGGTGCAAACCCGTAGCCCTGAATATCAAGGCTTTGACCTTGCGCAAGTACGAGCTGGCGGTGGCCATGAAAGGGGTAAGTGCTCGGAGAAGGCGTGGACAGGACGGCGGGCATGATGGTGTGTGGTTCTGGAGGCGAGGCGTGTCATATGGTTTACATCGGCCACCTACTTCTACCCCTGGTCTCACGCCTCAGCGACCTATCCACACACCCCTGCTGCGTTAGCCCCACTCGGTAGGAGCTAATGAAAAGGTGCCGGAAGATCTCATCCTTTGGGTACTCCATCCCTCTGCCAAACCGCAGTGACTGCGCTCTAACGTGACGTCCTCCATTCTGCATATGGGTCAAAGGTCCTCGCAATGTTTTCTGAACTAACCATCACAAACCCCACTTTACAGCTCGGCATTCCGGACTTCGTAGAAAAATCGAAACTGGAGCGCGAGCTCATCCAAGTAGACAAGAACCTGGCCCCACAGAAGGAACGGGTGCTCGCCCAGGCCACTGCATACGAGACCGTCGCAACCAAAGTCCGATACGGGGTTTATGCTATGCTGGTGGCGATTTTCTGGCGGACGCCACTTTTGGTCATGACCCCGGCAGCCACCTGGCCTTTGTCTTCCTTTTTTGGCTTTCCACGCTTGGGACCAGGGGCAGTGGGGGTGGCGGCGACGATTTCTATGGTCAAGGCAGTGTTGAAGCCACTGACACCCTTGTTGAGTACCGTATAAATAGATAGAAAGGAAGCAAAGTAAATCAAAGATACATCAAGTAAAGAATGAACGAGTGTTTGGCCACAATTTGGGGGTCATTATCTCTCTTTCTCTCCCCCGTAAGACGACTTTCTGATACTTCTTTTTTTTTTAAATCCCGGTATGCATGCGCTGCTTCCAATATGATTTCATTTCTTTTCACAAAAAGCATGACATAATACTTGATTTGGATATCGCCTGCTATGTAGCTCTTCTGGTACTTTCCCCCCCCTTTAAAGCACCGCCTCACAACCCCCACTCAGCCCAGCTGACCGATCAAAAAAACGCATCCCCCCCCTCCCCACCTCCTCCCTTCCCCTGCACCTGTGGCTGCGGTGCCTCGCGCGACACAGCATTTAACCACAAATTGATACAAGCACAAAAATAAGCATGCCCCGAGAAATACGTGACCGACATACCAAGGTGTTGGGAACAAGTGAGAGGGACCAAGGACAAAGCGCACACCTGCCGAGAGTCAATCTTCATGGAGCCAGCTTCAGCACAATCAGCCAACAACAAACCCATGGCCTCGCTGGTCGGAGGTAAATGTGATGCAAAGTGTTTTCTCAAGCCCATGTGTCCTAAAACGACCTGCAACTCTTCAACACTGGCCTCCAGGCCCTCCTTCTCCGCCAGCACCAAGCCCAGCAGTGCGTCGGCCGCCGAGGCTAGGACTAGGCGGGCTACTCTCACCATGTTCAACGCCGCTTCTACCAAGGACAAAATCGTTATTGAGGTGACCACTTCCTTCCTTACGCCTGCCTTTGCTGTTTCCGTGGCCAGCAGGACATGCTTACATGACTCTACCGCTTGTATAACTTGGGACTTGGCGACGGCCAGGATACTAAGCCAATGGTCGGGGTACGCAATCAACGCCCCGCCTGCATCCATCCCTTCCAACAACGCACAGCATCGCCGAGCTCGTCGCGCTCGTCGGACAGCCTCTCGACGTCCCTCCGCCCCACTGGCTGCTTGATTAGCTAAGGAGGGATAACCCCTTCGGAAAGCAGCTTCGAAGGCGTCGCCCCTCCCCACGTCCACAGCCGCCATCCGCGCCTGCAGCTGCGCCAGCGTCAGCATCACAACGCCCCTTTCCCCTTCCTCCCTCTTCTCATCATCACCGATAGCGATAGCGTCCCTCCATGTCTGCAACTTGGCTTCATCGCAGATATTGTCCTCCAACTCCTTAACTTTCACTCGCAACCTAATCGCCTCCTCCAGTTCGTCATCGGCCTTGGCGCGTTCGTATCGCGCCCTCGCTTGAGACAACGTCGCGACCGCCTCCATGTGTCCTGTCAATGCGGCCGCGTCGTTCAGCATCTCCATGTCCCACAACTTTTGAAGCAAGTTCTCCAAAGAGAGCTGAGTGCTGCTACTGGTGGTGCCCCTGGTGGTCGTGATGGCAGTACTGCTGCTGCTGATAGAGTTATCGATCACCTGACTCTGCGACGACTTGTCGACTTCTCTTTCGTCGATTTGCTCACCCTTGACAGCAAATCTGGCCATGGGGCTCAAAAGGATAGATGTCGAGGAAGAGGCAACAGGGGATGCATGATAGGAGGAGGGCAGGAAGTGGGGCAACGCCGTCGTCACTGCCTCCAGACCATCAGTGAGAGGGCTGCCACCCCCTACCGTCCGCATCGTAGGTGTATGAATTGGAATACCGGCCCAAGGATTAGGGTCTTGCCAGGGGTTAGGCTGTGCCCATGATGGGTTGGACGCCACGGCGATAGCGGGAACGGTCGGTGCCGGCACTGCAGCAATCTGAGACATTAGACCAGACACGATACACTCTGTGTCCTTTTTCTCCTCGTTTTTGGCGATAGAAAAGGAGATAGGAGAAGGCGGAGAGGAAGGCCTCATGATTTTGCTACAGCTGCTAGCGGGAGGACTCTCCTCCAGCTGAATTGGCGAAGGAGGAGGGCGTTTGTCTCCATCCACAGAAAGAGGAGACACCGCCTGCTCCTTCACGTAACCATTCAAACCCGAAAACGGGTCCGCTCCATCATCCCCTTCCGTCTGTTTCTGAGGAAGGACACGAACCAACTTAGCACTGCTTTCGATCTTGCCCCAGCCATTGCATCCTCCTTGAAACTCATCCCATTCTTCCTCCTCCCCGTGCAAGACGTGAGCTTCCATCACTCTGTTGTTACTGCTGCTACTACTGGTGGTAGTGGCGGTGGTGGCGATGGTGTTGCGAGAGGTCGTGGTCACGAACATTGAAGTCAACCCTCCCGTAAAAAGAGGAAGCGAGAGCGAGGAGGTAATGGAGGGCGCATCAGTTGCCTTATGCGCAACATTGAAGGAAGAGGTAGGGAATGAGGATAAGGACGCGGCACCGGCCACTACGTGCTCATGGACTTGAAACGGATTCGCCATGGACAGGGCCTTGTCGAGCGGGGGCCTTGCCGAGGCTGTAGGAAAAGGGAGAGGAGGGGAGGAGGGGCTGCGAGCAGAAGACGACAATGACAAGGATGCTTGGAGGACTTCAACACCGATCCTCTGTGAAGGACACGAAGTTGAACCAAACCCGCTGAATGCTGTAGTTGATGCAGGGGGGGAATGGGAACTTGAAGGCGCAGGAGGGCTGGAGGATCTTCCTCGTGGGCTGGCGTCGGGATCCGTGCACGGGTTTTCGGCATACGGACTCATTTCATAGAAAGACCTCTGTGAAGCACGCGAAGAGATGAGGGCAGCGCCCAAAGGTGGAACGCAATGATTGTTGCCCATCGAGGGCATGCCGTTGTTGTGGTTGTCACTGGCTTCGGAGAAGGGTAGCAAAGGTGGGGAGAAAGGTGGGCTTTCCGTCATAAAGCGAGAGGTGGGGACGCGTGTAGCTTGATTGCTGTTCATACTACTGACAAGCTGTGCCCCCCCGAAAGGGTCGTGGGGAGAACTGGGCAGCTTGGACGTAAACGACGACATGACAGGAGCTTGAGCAGAGGAGAGCTGGACTAGCGAAGAGCTCGTTCTGACAGACAGGTCCACGTCTCTGTCCAGGAGAGACGGTACCATGCTTGTTTTGCTCAAATTCACGTGTGCTGGGATGGAGGCCGTCACCCAAGCCCTTTCTAATCCCATGGAGGGGATGGGCAACGAAGGAGAAGCAGGGGATAGGGAAGACGAAGATGGCAATGGTGTTGAAGGTACAAAATACGGTTGAAGCGCCAGCCCTGACGCGGATGCGACTCGAACAGAATTAGTGACAGCAGGATTGGAGGCAGGATCAAGATCAGGAGGAGGAGTACCACCAGGATCTGCCTCTTGAAAATCGTCCCACTCATGGTCCTCCACCACCGCGTCCAATGCCGCCGTCCGGGAGACAATGTCACTGCCTCCTGATGCGATCACCGCCGGATCGCGGGTAAATGTAGGCATGGAAGGAACGACCGTCATAACTGGCACAGGTAGCGCAAGCGTTGACTTTGTCTGAAAACCCGCCTCAAAGGATGGCTGTGGCAAATGCGTCATCGGAGCCACTACCTCACGAGGGAGCGTCGCAATCGCCGCCGCTGGTGTCGAAGACAGCGTCGGTGTCGGCATCGAGGGTCGTGGTGGCGATTGCATTCCCACAGCCATCGATTCCAAAGCGATAGCGCTAGGGCTTGCTGCACTCGGGGCCGGGGCCATGTGCAAAGGGGGTAGTTGAGGAAGTGTCACAGAGAGGGGGTCTTTCGCCCGGATGCGTCCAACTAATGTGGCATCACCTGGTGTAATGTAGCCATTTTGGGTTAAGGCCATGAGCCGCATTGCCAGGTGGAAGTGTGGGCGATAGAGCACGCCCCGCCCCTCTGGATCACACAGCGCCCATATTTGCCGCAGGGCATGCTTCGGCAACCCTGATCGGGACATCAGCTCCACCGCAGGCCTCCCGTGGACAAAACCCTTCAGATCTAGAGCCCCTGCCTCTTGAAATAGCCGGTCGTACAACTGCTGCTCCGGTAGAGGTAGGAGATCCGGATTGTGGTGGGACGGTGCCAACGCTTGGTGGTGTTGCGGCGGTGGCGGTGGTGACGGCATGGCCTCCATCGTGAGTGCTTGGAAGATCGACGTTTCTGAGCGAGTTGCAGCAAGCAAGCTCCTTGCTTCGTCTGCAATTCTAGCAGTAAAGGTTGTGGAAAGGCGTGGGATTGACTTTGTGTTTATAAAATAGTGGTACATGCATGCACTTTGTGCGAAGGGAGTTTGGTGGCAATTGCGCAAATGGCAGCCTGCTGGCATGCGAAACCGTCTTTGAATGGTAGGGCACCACGCCGGGGAACGAGCGGTGGCCGCGAGAACCCCACCACACCGCGTCTTTTTCCTTGTCTCACGCTCACACGTCTCTCATGTCTGTGCCATCAACACCCAGGACAGGTTGGAGAAGCAGGAGATTGTGCGCGAGCCTCCTGGGTCTCTCTGGCTCATGCAATACGCCGCCCCTCCCCTCTTTCATCACCGCAACCATCTCCCGCGCCTCCGCATGACGACTACTACGATCATGCCAGCAGCCCTAGCTGCTACACCAGCCAGAAAGCGAAGGAAACTACATCAGAACCCACTCGCAGCCTTGTCATCCCTCCATGCCCTCCTCTTGCTTGGTCTCGCGTGGCTTGAGTGCCGAGCCTTCGTTATCCCTCGACCCACGTCCTCGCCTTCGCTCGTCTTAAGCTTGACCCTACCACGGCAGCACCGGCCACGACAGCTTCGGATGATTATGGACGAACCAAAAGTTGGTGAAGAGCCCTCGGTCATGTCACAAGCTTTGAGCAAGCAAAAGACCTTGTCGCGCTACGTGGAAGTCGAGACGTGGAAGCACCGGGAGCTAACAGACCTGCAACCCGTCATGCGCGGCATTGAGTCCGCCTGTCGGGGCATCGCCACCTTAGTCCGCCGCGCGCAATGTGACGAAATTGCGGGTCTACATGGTAATGACGGAGATATGAATGTACAGGGGGAGGTGCAAAAAGTTATGGATGTCCTCGCGAACAATATCCTGGCCGCTTCAATGTGTGCCCCCGGTAAAATGGACTACGTCGCCTCAGAGGAAGAAGAAGAGCCCACTTACTGCTCTGCGGTCCTGCAAAATGCTGCATTCCAAGGGGAGTATGCCGGGGTTTTTGATCCATTAGATGGTAGCTCTAACATTGAGGCAGGTCTGCCCGTGGGTACCATCTTTGGAATCTACCGACGCCCCCAACTCAACCTCTCTCCGGAACGAGAACGAGATCCTCTCGAGGCCATCATGCAACCAGGCAGCAAATTATTAGCCTCAGGATACTGCCTGTATGGAGGACAGACCATTCTCGTCCTCACCCTCGGGCAGGGTGTGCACGGCTTCACGTTGAACAAGCCCGGTGGGGACTTTATTTTAACCCAGCCCAACATGCGCATTCCAGCCCGAGGACAGCTTTATGCCATCAATGAGGGGTCCTCCCACCTCTGGGAACCGAAGGTGACCGAGTACGTACGTCGACTGAAATTAGGCGAGGGGGAGGGGAATGTGCCCCACAGAACGGCATACGTGGGAGCGATGGTCGCAGACGTGCATAGGGTGCTGGTAGAGGGAGGGGTGTACGCTTACCCTGGTACGGTGGATGCGCCGAATGGAAAAATTCGGTTGTTGTACGAGGCAAATCCCATGAGCATGTTGGTGGAGCAGGCGGGTGGATTGAGCACCACGGGTAGGCAAAGGATCTTGGACTTGAAGCCGACGGGGATTCACCAGCGGGTGCCGATATTCATTGGTAGCAAGGAGGATATCAAGGACCTGCAGGCATTGTTGAAGGATTGAGGAAGTGGGGGAGGGAGAAAGCTGAATGGAGGGAAGGAGGGAGACAGGGGTATAAGGAGGGCGAGTGGAAGGAGATGACCTGTTATGTTTTCTGATTGCTTCCTCCTCTGTACATACGCCATATAGAATGGGAGTGAGCAAGGCCCAACCTTCTCTCGTTCGCTGCGGCAGTAGCAGCTAGTGTAAATTACCAACCAGGATGAAAGGAAGCAGCGAAAGAAAAAGACTGGGCAGAATAATACTCACGAAACGACAAATGCTCCACAACAAGCACTTCTCGTGTGGTGGCATTGTGTTAATTGCGCCTATCCCCTTTCGATTCTTCCCTTGCCCAACCAGCATCTTCTCTGGCTCCTCTTTACAAAGTCTGTGGCGCCTGCAAACTAGCCAACCCTTGCTTAAGCACATTTAGTAAAGTAGCACTCATCATAGCATCGTCACAATTCACCTTTAAAGTCAGCATCTCTCCCCCTTCCTCAATCGACACTTGAACCACAATCCTCTCACTCTCCCCCACCCTACCCCCACTCTTCTTTCGATGCAATAATGCTGCAAAAATCGCCCGTCCCTCTTCCTGCCATTCAGCAGGAGAGGACACCCAGGCCAAGTTCGCTGCCTGTAGCACCTTGTTTGGCACCCCCCCTGTATCAGCGCGCAAAGCTGGAGGTAAAGGAAAAGAAGCTTTGCCCTCGTGGAACCCCCCCGTGAGCGAGCGTTGGATCTCTTCGGCCTCTGCTTGGGAGACGGAATGCGGCCTTAGAAGCTCCTCCGGGGGCAAGACGACCGTGACTGGATACGGCCCTCCACGATCGGTGGCAAATTGCAATTTGATGCTTTCCCCCGCTCCCTCCCCCCCTACCTGGACGCTCACCCTTACCTCCACTGTCGCTCCTACGTCCAGCACAGGCACCTCAGGAAACGGAGTGAGACGACTGAAATCAGAGGCGGCCGCCGTGGAGACCTTGATTCGTCGCATGGGCCCTTCGCGCTTGTTGCTTAGGGAGAGTAAGAGCGTGCAAGCGCTGCTCGCCGGAGCGTCTTCCCTAGTGAAGCAGAAGTCGACGGCCAGTCCCCCCCCAACCTCATGACGTAGGAGCTTTCGCGAAACAGAGAGCACCCTGGTACTGCTGCGGCTGGTGCTGGTACTGATGGACGCCGCGCCCATTCCTTGCATCAGGCTTAGAATCTGTTCATGTGCCTGGCTGGTGCCTTTACGACTATTATGTGCATGCGCATTTGGAGAGGACACTTTCTTGGCCGTTGCATAAGCCTCCAAGTCCAGCAACGAGCTCTCCGCCGATCCTTGCTGCATGGGACGTGCGACTTTGCTGTCTTCTCCTGATCCTACCCTTACGTCTCTACCATCACCACCACCACCAGACAGCACCCCGAATCCCAACTCATCGTACCCTTCTCGTCGACTTTCATCAAGATCGTTCCCCGCATTCTCTTCTTCTTCCTCTTCATCCTCATCCTCCTCATCCTCCTCCCTCTCGTCGATCTCCGAGCCGCTTGAATATCCATTCGCGCTGCTCCCTTGACTACTGCTCTGATCTTCTTCCCCCTGCTCGTCTGATGACGAAAGACTGACTCCTCTTGTCACAGATGGCACCACGGCAGATGATAATGGTATTGCTCTCCTTCTCCTTTCAGCCTCTTCCTTCTCTTCATCTTCGTCTGACGAACTGCTGTACGATGAGCCACTACGACTCCCTCCTGAAGAAGAGTAAGACGATCCACTCCATTCTTCCTCCTCTGACAACCCCATTCCGTCCGAGTAAAACTCAGAGCCCTCGCTCCCCACCTCCTCCATCGCCCTTCCTCTCTTTCCCCCATCCCCCCTCAACACCTCCACCGACTGTTGCTCCTCAACCGCAGGGCCGTTGGGCGCATCCCTCACGGATGGATCAGGGGCCAAGCTCACCCAGTCGGGCAGTTCTTCATAACCCTGCACCTTGTGATTCAACATCCAGGACAAGGAGGAGATGGTCAAGTGAGGCATGCCCTCCATCGCCACCGGCCCCACCGAGGTCAACGGCGGGAGTTTCGTCTGGAGGAAGACCTCTTCGGCCTTTGCACGCAAGGCGACCAACGCCGCGATATCTGCCCCTCCTGCTCCACCTGTCCCGCCTGCCGCTAAACCCAAGCTGGCCGTCAAGAGTCGGGTGCGGTCTCTCAGGTCGTAGTTGGTGTCAAAGCGAGCCACCTCCAGCACATACCGGACCAGCTTGGTGACTGCATTCTCTTCCTCCTCTTCTTCTTCCACTTCCTGCAATCCTCCTCTTCCCTCCGTTCTCTTTCTCTTCTTCTCTCGCGAAAGGTAAAGTTGAAGCTTCAGGGCCAGATTTACAATCTGCATCTTCACCTGTGGTTCTTCCTCCGGAAACGACTGAGCAAGAAGACGCAGCAAATCAGGCGCTGCAGGGCCAACAAACCGCAAAAACTCCCCCACGATCCATACTAGGGACGCTCGCGCCGGGGGAGGGACTTGCTTACCCTTTTCCTTCAACAGGACATGTGCCAGCTGCCGCACCACCCTTGCCTGCTCCTCCTCCTCGATGTGAGCCCCCTTTTTATTCTGCTGCAGAAGCTGCCGTACAACGATCACGGCTTGCCCCGCTACTTTCTCTGAGCGAATACATGCAAGCAGGGACATGAGGCCGTTCAAGCACTTGGCTGCCACCTCAGGCTGGGCATCCGCCACCCTCCCAACTGCCCGCACCGTCGCACATACAAAATCCTTATCGGCGTGCTTCACATACGACTGCAACTCCTTCAAAACGAGACTTACCGTGCCGGCGTCCGTCAAAGCTGTCAAAATATCCAATTTCAATGTACGACAAAACGAGGGGTCCGTCGCAGGTTTTACAAAGAAGTCTTGTAGGAATGGCCGAAACATCGCGGGTCTCTCTTGCGCCATCGATGCAATCGCTTTCAATACCACAAAGGCTATCTCCCTCCGATTCCTCAAGATCCGCACCAGGGATTTACCGAGTTGTGCGGCGGTGAAGTCGCTTTGGGTGCCACAGTAGTAGTGGAGAGTGGCCACAGCGAGGACGACCCCGCAATTTCGGCTTTTGAGGAGGGGAAGAGAGGAACGCAGTAGGAGCCTGTGGTCAGGGTCGAGGTCAGCGGCATCTAGCTCGGCGTCAACACTATGGTAGCGTGGGGGCGGCTGGGAGCCCACGGGGCAAGTGGGCATGTTCAGCATCATAAACGGCTGCCGCTGCTGCTGCTGCTGCTGCTGCTGCTGCTGGTGGGGCTCGTAGACCTCTACGTCTTCCTCCTCACTCATGTCCTCTTCGTCGGAATAGAAGGCCTTCTTCACCACCCTTCGCCTGATTTTCGCCGGTGCCTTGCCTGTCGTCGCTGCTGCTCCTCCTGCTGCTCCTCCTGCTGCCCCTCCTGCCACTGCTGCCGCCACAGCCGCTGCACCCGAGGCTGAGGAGGAAGCCCGCTGCTGGGCCTGGGCCAGGACGACCGCACGAGCATGAGGGGCAGGGTCACAGAATTGTGTGCGGACGTATCGCGTCAAGACGGCAAGCACGGAGATCTGAGTCCATTCGTCCATATCTGCGAGTAGATGGCAGAGCTTGCGGTAGCATCGATGCAGGAGTTCGTAATTGGTTGGGCAGACTTCGTTGAGGGCCGCGACGGCTGCGCCTAGCACCATGGTTGAGGAGTCTTTCAAGAGCTTATCTAAGGCTTGGATGAGGGCGGGGAGTTGGGAGTCGTCCACGACGTAGATCTTGGGGACGGCGGTGGCTGCGCAGCGGCGGACGTAGGGTGAGGAGTCAGATGCACATTTAAAGACGGCCAAGAGCTGGATTTGAATGATGTCGGGGACGCGGATAGAAGTCATGACGCGCAGGGCTAGGGCACGAATGAGCTGGTTGGCGGCGGCGAGGTCTTTCTGGAAGGAGTTGATGGAGAGCAGAGCGAGTTCCCGGCAGGTGGGGGTGGCGTCGGCGTAGTGGACTAAATACATGTATACCATCTTTTTGACTTCAACGGCCCGGGCTACCACGTTCTTCACCACGTCGGGGAAGAATTCTGACATATCGCGGCCTGAATGTTGGGAATGGGAATTGTGAGATTGAGGGAGAGGGAGGGCTTGGAGTGAAGAGAGGGATCAGGGGGCTTTGCTATTTTATTTTATTTTATTTTTTTACGCACCTTTGCTCATGTTGGCCAGCAGAAATTTCATGCCTTTCGACTTCTCTGCTTCTTTATTCGAGGCCAAGTAAGCACGCACCTGTAGAAGGATGTAAGAAGGGTCAGTACTAGCCTTCCGGCCTTCTTCACGGCATGTAACGCGAGACTTACCTTGGTGGCATTCATGCTCTCCTCAAAGAAGTGCGCGTCTCCTAAACTGCTCGACATGACTAGTTTATATGGTGCTGGAGAGACGAGACGTGCAAGGAACGGAGAGATGGCGGCAACTGCTGGGTAAAAAATACCGCACTACCAGTCGCTGGTAACTTGTACGTCAGCACCAGCTCTGTCTATCGATGAAGGCGCATCACGTGAGCGCAATGAGTATGCACTGAAGTTGATGGGGTGGTCGACGACGCTACAGGATGTGCATGGCTGCCTTGCCAAACCCGATTGCAGGCGGTTGCTTGCTCACCACCCAGCTGGCGAGCAGCGGCCCCGCAAGCTCCGGCCCCGGCTCCTTATCGCTTCGCGACCTATCTAGGGGGGGGTGCGACGTCTGTGTATGAAAATGTGCCGGTGTTGATTTGCGCCCCCCTCAGGTTGTTTCAGTGACCCCGCTCCGGAATGCAATACAGAACATGGCCGTCTCGCGGCGAGCGCGATGATGAGGCCGTCTCTGATGATGATGGTTGTGGGGATGCCGTTAGATACTGTCCATCTATTTTACGGTTTTACACCCAGTGTGGCGGGTCTATTCAAGTCCCGATATCCTCTATATAGACAGTACAGGAGCAATCTTTCATGCCAGGCGCCCACAGGTCCGGCCGGCGTGGCAATGGAGAGGGAGGTGCCAAGGCAGAGAGTCGGCGGCAGGAGATGAACGAAGGTGATGCTGCCGAGCCTGCTCAAGATGAGGAGGACACATCGCCCTCGTTCTATCTGGACCGGGAAGAGTCGGTGGAAGTGGAAGGGTTCGAGCAGGAGGAGGAGGGCAACATCGTACCCAAGCAGCTCAAGCGCCAGAAGAAGCAAGGAGAGATGCAACGGCGGCGGCAGGGAAAGATTATTGAGGCCGACAAGGACGAGGAAGAACGCATGCTGGAACGTTTGGTATTTGGCGCACGGGATACGGCTGTGCTCTTTAACGATCAACAAGCTGCTTTCCAAGACGACAGATGCCTGGGTTGTCGTGCAGTAGCGAAGTTTGCACGGGCGCCTGCCTGGCAAGACGATGACGACGAGGCGGTGCGTGTGAACATTGCGAGCAAGGACCGACTGCGGAAGTTGCGTTGGCAGCCCGACGAGAAGGATATCAGTGGGGCAGATTATCAGGAGCGGCTGCGGGCGCGCTTCCAAGAAAGCAGTAAGATGGCGCTGGACTGGGCGACCTTGCCTCGGACGCCTGCGGACGACGCAGCAGAAGGGAATAGAGGGAGGCATCGTCGTCGGCAAGGAGAGTGGAGAGGAGATACAAGTGAGGAAGAAAGAGATAACGGGGAGGAAGGAGACAAGCAGGAGTATGATGATGATTTTGGTGGTTTGTTTCGAAGCACCGCGCCCTTGGTGCTGGGTGCTGGTGGGAATGGCGGTAACGAAAAACTGCAGCCGGAGACCTTGGAGGTATTACGTTGCAGGGACGCCAACATGCAAGAACCCTCCAAGGCCATGGTTCAAGCGGTACAATTTCATCCCTCGACGGGCGGATTGTTGTTTACGGCGGGCTTGGACAAGACACTGCGATTTTTTCAGGTGGATGGGAAGAGGAACGAAAAGGTGGCTGGGGTGTTTTTCCCTGACCTGCCCATCCTGTCGGCTTCTTTCGTGGATCCGTCGAGGGCTGGTGAATTTGAACAGGTGGTGGTGAGTGGGAGAAGGCCTTTTTTTTATTGGTATGATACCGTTTCGGGAACGGCTGTGAGGGTTCATCGATTGATAGGACGAGAAGAAAAGAGCTTGGAGAGGTTCGTGGCTTCTCCGGATGGGCAGTGGCTGGCATTCACGGGTAAGGACGGGTATATCATATTGGTGGGCGCAAAGAGCAAGCAGTGGGCTGGGGAGTTCAAGATGAATGGGACGGCGCGATCAATGTCGTTCAGTGCGGATGGCCAGCATCTGCTCGCCTCGGGGGGCGACGCCGTTGTGTACCGATGGGATTTGCGTTCGACCCGATGCCTCGCTCGGTTCCACAACGAGGGAGGAACGGTTACTTCAGCCTTGGCTGCTTCGTTGGCGGGTATGACAGCGGTGGGGGCCGAAAGTGGAGTGGTGAATCTATACGAGGACTCCGACGTGTTGGGAAGGGTGGAGAGGGAGGGAGGGCTGGCATTAGCGCGACATGCCTCAACTGCCTTGCCACCCACCAAGGCGCTGACCCACTTGACGACCACGGTAGACTCGCTGGCTTTCAATCATGACGGGCAGCTGTTGGCGATGGCGTCGAAGTGGGATCGGGACGCCCTGCGGGTGGTGCACGTGCCCTCTCGCACGGTGTATGCGAACTGGCCGACGGGGCAGACGCCTATAAGGTATCCGTCTGCCCTGGCTTTCAGTCCGAATAGTGGGATGCTCGCAGTGGGGAATGATAGGGGGCGGGTGTTACTGTATCGGTTGAAACATTACGATAGAGCGTGAGGAGCTTGGCCATCTGTCCAGCCACCATTATTTGATTTCATCCTTTTTCCGTCCGTCGATCAAGTTTTCTTGCGGCATCTTGATACGCGTTGGAAAAGAAAGGGAGAGACTGCATGCATAAAGCGTGTGTGTTATCTTGAGAAGGAGAAGGGTGAGTCTTTAGAAAGAAAGTCCCGTTGTGTAATTTTGCTGGGGGACTGGGGGAAATACTTTTTCCAACTCTGGTTGCTTTTTACTTTGATTTTGACCACTCATCCGCTTTATCTACTTGACTGAGTCAATCCGCAACTGCTCAGCGGGTGAAATATGCTGCTGCTTGACCCGTGAGAGATGCTGATATTTCCTGATGGTTCCAACACCTACAGTCTTTTGCCTCGGCACGCCCCCAGCCTCGCTCTTCATGCCACACACAGCTTCAAATGACACTCTCAAGCATCCCTCACATTCTAAACAGCTATAAACATATATTTTCAGCGCCATTATTTGTGCTGACTTCTCTTTTGTACATGTCTAATATTTCAAAATCTCTGCTTTTGGGGTATGCTTCAAGTATTTCCCTTGCGTCGGGCGTCTCATCCCCGGCTCCTTCCCCACCTTCCTCTCCTCTCTCTCCTCATCTATCTAGTGGAAACTCCCAATGTCCACCAGATTGTGCAAGAAATCGGAGGCGAAAACTAAATGCCCCACTCCCTCCCCCACCAAGATTGCCAGAATAATGCCGACATTGAAGCTCATCGCCAGCAGCATCACCAAGAGAGACGAGCCACTCAGCAAGGCAAAATACGCCGTCAAAACTAAGCGGGCGTGGAGGCTGATCGAGTTCCCTAGCCTGCCGAAGGCTTCTTCGGAAAGTTGGTGTCGCAATTGGGCGGGCCTGTATTCAGTCTCTCCCTTAGCGTTCGTGTTTGTGGCGGAGGTCCCTCTTTTTATTCTCGTGAGCTGTTGGCTTTCCTCGTCGTTTGAGCTCTCTGCGAAAGTGGTGGACCCGTATGAAGATGACAGCGACCCGGGCTTGACGTTGCAGCACACGCCGCCCACCATCGAGGATGTCCGCTTCATGCCTGCGTCTGTGGACAGGGTGAGGAGACATTTGAGAAGAGGATTTGAGAAGAGGACAGGGAAGGGTGACTGGATGTGACTCAATATGAGGATCGCGAAATAATTCAAAGATGTGTACCTGCATCTTGCTCTGCCAGCCGCAAAATCAGCTTGGTCTTGTGCATCATGAGCAGGTGCCGCAGGAAGCAGAACAAGGCGATGACGGCCAAACTCGCAGAGTACGTCCCGCAAGTCTGAATGTCCCACGCCGATACGAAGATCTTGCCAACGCGGCAGGTGCACTTGAGAGTCAGGTCCATAGCCATAGGCATCGCCAGGGGCATGCTGTCGTCCATGCCTGCCATGCCACCGCCGCCAGCACTGTGATCCATCTGTCCTTGTTGTTCCTGTGGGATATAGGGTGCGGAGGTTTTGAGATTCTTACTTAGTCTACTGTTCTGGCATACCGCCGCGGCAACCGTGCATGTAAGAGGAGTGGACCTTTAAGCATGCAGCATTCTGCTCCCAGTACAGGCTAAGTGATGATCATTCAATCCACACGACAATAGGGAATGTGTGCGCTGATTTGGGTCCACGAACATTTGAGTCCGCGAAAATTTCTTGGGGTTCCACTTGGCCGAGAGGTCGGTTCGAATGTGAGCGAGCAACCGCGAACATGGTTTGCTACCCAAAGATTGATTTGCCACCCCGAAGGTTGCTTCATTGATCAATGCATGGCTGCAATACACATTATTCTATCTAATGCATTCTGGCAAAATAGTACTTGATCAAATACGTCTTCCTGATCACCTACAGGGGGCGGAACTTTCACGTGCTGCACCAGCAGTGTCCTGCCTGCCAGCGTATTGGACTTGATAGCACTCATCATCGTGGACGTTACTGCGTTGAATCTCGAAGCTTTACAGACAACCGAGGAGGAAGAGGCCCAGGAGACACTTGAACTCCTAGACACACTAGAAACTCTGCACACTCTGGAGCTTCTTGCACATTGGGATCATCAAGGATCATCAAGAAAGACTCAGAATAGGTCGTAACAGCGCGGAATTCCTTGCCCGTCCGGGGGAGCGTGCCTCGGTCTCTGAACCTTGGGCGCGACCACATGATAGACCACAGGACCTTAATCAAGCCATGAATAAGTGGAGCGATGATGACTGGTACCAAGAAGTCCGGTTCTCCAAGGAACAGTTCGAGTACCTTTGCCAAGAATTGCATGTACCACTCGTCTTTCCCACTGAAAAACAACGGCAAGAAAGCTCTACGTAAGTGCACTCAATCTCTAGTAATATTACACCACGAAGTTGGTATATTCATTACCAACCTGCCTCTCCCTACCCACAACGTCTCGCATAGATTTCGTAAAGTACGGATGCTGGATGGTCGCTTGGTGTTTGCCATAACACTCAGTCGCCTAGCCCAACCGACGACAGTTAAAGGGCAGATGACACGCAAATGGGGCTACCACAGAACGGAGATAACTAAATGGACAAATGCGTGTATGGAATGTTTGATGGATACGTAAGTGCATACACATGTCGGAATCACGAGAGAGAGGTAATTCATTTTTTCCCCTAGGAACTACTCCAGGTGGTCCTACCTCCTCACCATAAATGCCGACAGAATTGCAGTGTATCTGCCTGAATATGCGACAGCTGTAGGCAAGAAGATTGGAATGAACGATCCGTCGCTTTGTACTATTTTTGGCTTTTTGGACGGATGTTTTGTGTAAGTAATCCAGGGAACGTCCTCATCCCCACGGTATGTTAACTCAGGTTACCTCATGAGATCTCTGTCACACACCCCAGAAAAGGATTGCATCATAATTGTTGTCATTCCTTTTCCATTAACGGTCTATGGAGCCGCACAAGATAAGAATAGCGCACCGTGAAAGCCGCTAGCCCTCATCTGATTCTGTTAGACACCGCCCCGCTCTCAGTCCCTTCCATCACCTCTTGTCCCTTTACCCTTTCTGTAACAAAAACGCCTTTAAACATATATAATTTTGGGTTTTCGAGTATGATTACATCTTCTTAATTTTATGCGTGTCGTGATTCAACCTGCTCGCGTCCATATGGCAAACCGCGCGTCGTAGGAAGCCCGCGGCGTCGAGCCCTTTTTGTCAGAGGACCGCGCAGTCACCATCAAAGTGTCACTTATCGCCAGGACACGCAAAGTATGCGGAAGTCCCGTAGGCAAACCAAACGTACTGGCCATCTTATCCTGCTCGCCATAATTGAGAACACGCGCAAGCGGGTCAAAAGTGTACTTCAGGTTTACGTCCCTTATGACCTCGAATGGTGCTACGACCAGCTGGCCCGTGATAGTCCCGGCCACCGTTTCCACTCGCTGCCACACATTCAATTTAGTCAGAAATTGCACGTTCTCTTGATACGATGTCACGCGACAACGCCATCGGCCATCGAGTTCTTCTTCAGGCAATGGCGCCAATCTCCGCTTGGGTCCGCCGGCCGAGTCGTCGCTCCGCAAAATCTCTTGATGGATAGCACGCAAAGCCGCATTTATGGTGTCAAAGCTTATCCCCACCCCTTGCGCGATGACAGCATCTTCCAAAAGCTCCAAGGCTTGAGCCACTGACTCGATCCGTGGCTTGGTGGGCGCATCGTCGTAGTTGGAATTGCTACTCCCCTTCATATACAAACCATAGCTCCCGTCTATCTGTCCGGGAATGTAGGCAAAGTTGATCATGTTGCGGGGGTTGACATTACTCTTAGAACCAAGTCCTAGCTTTTTCATCGCCTCCGCCCCTAGGTTGAGAGCCTTGGCCTTGACCCGCAAGTCTTTCACAGGCGAACTCCGCACTTGCGTGTAAATCTCCTGGGCTTCCTTGAATTCGTACAGCGCCTCGTAAGCCATTGCCAAATCCATAAGCGTCGAAGCCCCTAAGGCACTGCGCACCGAGCAAATTGTACGAAAGGGTAAGAGTACGTCTTTGGCGGCCTCGTACTCCCCGCGCAGCATGTATTTCCGTGCTTGTCCTCTTGCGACATTGATTCTCTCCTCGTCCTCCCTTTCCAAGGGGGTCAACACCGTTCCTTGCACTTCCTTCTTGTACTCGCGGACTTGGGCCATGAGGTTGTCGTACTTTGCTAGCCATTCCTTGTCGCCTTTAAGGCTCACGCCGCCTTCCGGAATATGGACGCCACCACCAAAAGCCTCAGGAATATTTTTGGGGCGCGCGAACTCCCCCCACGACGAGCTTTGTGGCTTATACGTCTCAACGCCCTGGAATCGCTCTTCCACTTCCTGTTCCTGCTTCATTTTGCGCGAGAGATATGGGGACGGCTGCCCCTTGTTAGGCACGCTTGAAGAAGACGAGGATGACGGCTTGATTAGCCCCGCTTCTTTGGCCTTGAGGATCTTCTCTACCAATGCCTGCTTTTCTTGCCGCTTTAAATTGTCGTACATTTCCTTGTCCTCAGCCGAGTAGTCTCCTAAATTCCCCACGGCAGCATCGCCATTCTTATCGTCATCGTAGTAAAAGTCCTCGTCAAGCGCATTGCTGCTGCCGGCTCCCTCTTCGAGCAACCGATTGTAATCTCCTCCTCCTTCCTTGATCTTTTTCAGCCTCAGAAACTTGGCAATGCGCTCCTTATCCCCGGCACCATCTCGAGCGTGTAGAGGGCGGGTACGCTGTCGTGGTGCCGCGTAGGGGAAAATGAAGGCCAGGGCAGTGTCGATGAGCAGGAGGAGTAGTGGTGTGAAGATGACAAGTCCTGCGCAGGATCGACGAGGTCGAAGCAGCCCCACCATTCCGAGGCACCCGTCCAAGGGCAGGCTGTGCGGTAGTCGTGGTAATGTGGTGGTGTGCTGTGAGACAGAATGCTTGGAAATTAAAGCAAAGAGGGAATGCTGCTAGATCATCAGAAGTTTGTCGACAGATGTGTCCAGATCGGCGTTGACGCTTCAAACCAATGCGCCAGGAGGTTAACTAACACCCCCGGATAATAACCCTTCCTCACAATATTAAACGCCGCCATCGGGTACCTCCTCGCCAATCAATCAAAAGAAAAAACAGGCAGCCTCATGAGATGGACTCGCCAGCTTGCCACCGCGGCCTTTGCCGCGCACCATCTGCAGCATCCGTCGTATTCCATCTTTCACAAGAAGCTGGGTCCTCGTCTGTCGGCTGCCTACGACCTGGTGCCGCATACTGCTAGAGGAGTTGTCGATGTAGGCTGTGATCATGCGTTGCTATGCATTGCCTTGGCCGCGGGTCGTCAACATCCCCATTTGCGCAGCGTCATTGGAGTTGATAAGGCAGCAGAACCTCTCAATGTGGCCAACCAAAATCTGCGAGAGCATTTGTATTTGCGCAGCGAGACATACCCACTCACTGCCCATCTTGACCTACGCTTAGGTGAAGGCCTTGAAGCCTTGTGCGCCGAGGACGACGGGCAGATCGATACCTTGTGCATGGCCGGTATTGGCAGCGGCACAATTGTGAGTGTATTGACTTCGCTGAGCAAGTACGCGACGTTGAAGTACCTTGTGTTGCAGCCCTTTGACTCACGGCCGCAGTTTTTAAAAGAAGTGCGGGACTGTGTCCGGATGCAAGACTTTCTTATTCGAGAGGAACGGATTGACTTTGTGAATGGCCGGTGGTTTGTGACTATAGCGGCGGATAAAAATGCTGGAGAAGACGATTCAAGACAAAGAAAGCAATCCGCGATTTTGGGAGAGACTTTGCGGCGGCGTGGACAAGAAGATCCTCAAACACTTCAAGTTTACGGCGACTACCTTGCTCACCACCTTGCTTGGTTTACGGCCATCAGCCGGGCACAAGGTGGCCATGTCGACATTACTTTGTCTGGCAATCATGTAGCCACGTTTCTGGTGGCCATTGAGCAAGAAATGGCGGCATTGGGAGTTTAATCAAATTTAAGGTCAAAATAAACATAGTCAGCTTGTACATTGGAATCAATTCAGATGAGATCTTGTTTTCGGTTCTGTATGGTGAAAATGACACGCATCTGGCTTCCTCCGGTTCCTTGTTTCCTTCCAAGCACACGTCCACTTGCTTGGTCTCTTACTCCCTCATAATACGCCATTTCCGGTCAAGGTTTCATGACCGTGCTCTTCTTCCTCTTTTTGTCGTCCTGGATAAAGTGGGTAATTTGGGCGGCGAGGGGCCATCGGCAGTCCCAAAACGTGTCCCACTACAGTTTTGCTTCCGCGAATCAACCTGCTTGCCACAGGTACTATCGTAATTGTAAGACCCAGGGCCAACGTCGGTATGATGACGTCTGCAGTCACTGCGGGTGCTACAGATACTGCTGCTGCTGTTGCTGCTGGGAAGGCTGCGGCTCCTGGCGAACATGGTGGAGGGGGGATTGATCTTGGTGGACAAGGCTTGCGGGCCCATAGCTTCCTTGAGCTGGTATTGCCCGGGTCCAGGCTCCAACTTGGTATTTCCACGTGGAAAATGGCCCTTGGGGAAAGAAAATCGTGGCGCATTCCTCTCCTTGGGATTAACCATCAAGAACCCGACGTGTTGTTGAATGCAAACGTAATCGCCCGGGCCGGGCGTAGCGGCCGCGGACTGCATGGACGAAGTGCTGTCGCTTCCAAAGGTGGTGCGACTCCGTAATGAAAAGCCAGTGTTGGAGCGGATCCTTGAGTCGGCTACGTGTCCGATAAGTGTGGATTTGAGGCGGTATGTGCCCGGACCTGGAGTGTCTTCATTACCCCCACCGAGGCATGGCCTCGGGCAGCACCCAAAGCCATACGACTGGACGGCAGGTGACACGGCCTCATACGATCGCATGACCTGGTCTTTCGCTTTGAATTTGATTGATTCCGTCTTGGCGGTGGAGAAGAGAGCAAAGGGGGGGGGGGGGCATTTTTTGGTGGTCGGGGTTGGCGAGAAAGAAGGGTTTTGAGACGCGAGAGCACCAGTAGGCGGACCAATCAAAATGTGCCGATGGATGACAGCAAAAGAATGTCTTGTTGAGCTAGATCCAGCGCCAAATTTGATCGGAAATCTAATCTAATGTGCCTCGGGAGGAGTAGGGGGTAAAATTTAGTGGCGAGTTATTACAAAAAGCTTTTCGAGGAGAAGCATTTACAGGTCAAGTGTAATGCTTGTATTAAGAGAGGAACGAAGCTTCAAAGTCCACAAAATCTGTATGCTACCGCTAGCATTTTAAGGATTCGGGAAACGAAGGGTTGGAGAAGGAGGAATGGATCACAGTCAGTGACAAGGTCGTTGTGGTGGCAAGCATGAAACGGACTTAAAAGGCCTTCCCGCCCTTTCCTCCATCCCTGTCCAAGCATCAAAGCAGACCGTGCGATTTCGGGTCAGTTATGTCTGGATTATGCCACGGCCGCGATGCTTTAAGTGTAGCAATTTACCTCTAATTAAGTATGCCTCGCTCGATGACACATCCGAAGAAGCATAGCAGCATCACCTTTCTATCCGTATTATTCTTCACACACCACAAACGAATACGACAGGCGTTCCACCACAGGTCCAAAGTCAAGCCACAAAAGGAATGCGGGCCTTAGTCCAGGCGTTGGTGGCGGGCCCGGTAGCATTGATTCTACTGCTTGCCCTCATCTGTGCCCACCAGCCCTACACGGCCCAGGCATTCACAGGCGGCACTGGCGGCTTCAGCCTGAGCGAGTTGCCCGAGGAATTATTTGACGAGGACGGCACAAGCACCACGAGCAGCACCACCGACTTTTCAGACTTGTCCATGCGCAGCCACAAGTTATCCGCTCGGGCCAGTGGCAGCCGTGGAAGCGGCCAGGCGAGCCATGCTTCGTGGGAGACCTTGCGCACACAGGGTCACAAAGCCTTGGTTCCCTCCCTCGTCACGGCGGCCACGGTGGCCGTGGGCGCCACGGGGCGCGTGTTGCAGAAGCGGTATGGTTCGACGATGACCCGCATGTGGCAAGAGCACCAGGAAGCCCGGCGTTTACGCCTGGAGAAGCGGCTGTTGGAGCGCGAGATCAAGGAGGAGCAACGCCGGTACCAGCAAGAGATGCGACGCATGACCGAGGAGCAGGAGCGGGATGAAAGCGAAGCGACCGCGGTCGCCAAGGCAGAGTTCGAGGCCGAGGAAGAGTTGCGGCGTACGCGGCTGCGGGTAACTGGGTCCATGACCGCGGAGAAAGATGAGCTCGCGCAACAGCAGCAGCAACAGCAGCATCAAGATCAACTGTCACAGCGCTACCGCCCCGATTTGAAAAAGACATACAATAATCAAAAAGCGCGGCAAGGTCGTTTGGCAGATGATTTGCAAGAGACTGTTGCTGAGTTAGAAGCAAAGGTACAGGCCCTGCAAGGAGAGGTGGAGAGTAAGACAGACATGGCTTCCCGTGCCCAATCCTCCCGCGTCGAAGAGCTCAACAACGCCCGCGTCGTCATCGATCAACTGCGGAAAGAAGTAGAGGAAGCGCGAGGAGCGAAAGAGCACATGCAAGGGGAGCTCCGGCAGTACCAAGTGAGGCTGCAGGCCCTTAAAGATCAAGAAAAAAATGGCAGTGGTAGCTTGTCGGAGGACGACACCCAACGCTTGCGTGCCGATATAGAAGCACAACTTCGTCAAGAGTATGCCCACAGCCGCGCACAGGAACGAAATGCATGGGCCAAGGAGGTGCGTCATCAGACAGTGGCTGATATTTCGGCCCAGAGCAAGGCGGAACGCAGTAAGTATGAGGCGGACCTGGTGGATCTGTATCGACGACGTCTCAAGGAAGAGGTGGCCAAGCGGGATGTAGTGATGGCGGAGAGGCTGCATGCCCAAGACATTGAGTACAGAAGGCAGTGTGAGGAGCTCAGGATGAAGGTGCAGGGCCTGTTGCGGGATCGTGACCAGCACATGAAGGAGAAGGTGGCCTTGCACGCACGCGAGTGGCGGGAACGTGTGGGTTCCCCGGGCGCCAACATGAACAAGGATGTGAAGCAGCAGCAACAGCAGCAACAGCAGCAAAATCCTGCACCACAACCTCATGTTCGCTCTTCCTCCGGAGGAGGTGGTGATGGTGGACTCTTTCGACGAAAGGGTGCGGCGTCCTCGTCCTCGTTCTCCAAGGTTGTCCGAGGGGGAGGGGGAGGAGTGCGGGGCTCAGCCTCCGATGTTCCCAGTCACCTTCATTACAGTGAGATCGGGGACGAGGAAGGAGTGAGAGCCGTGCTGATGGACGCGGAGGAGGCAGAATCCAGAGCTGTCACACTGGCAGTAGGCACCTCACAGGAGGAGGGAAAGGTGAGAAGGAATGAGGAGGTGGAGGAACGACGACGACGTCGGTTGAAGATGCTGCAGAGACAACGGGGTGACCGGTCAGCAGCTGAAATTGGGGTGGATGCTCGAAGGGATGACGGCAGTGTGAGCGAAAGCAGTAGAAGATACTCCTCGTTGACGAGGAGCAGAAGAGAGCGGGTGTGAGTTCTAGCGTGATGAGTGCGAGACTGAAATGAAAATGTGTTGTACTGTGCTCTTTTATTTTTTCCCTTTCGGTGTAAGTTCGATTAAATGAAAGCTAGCAGCAGCAGAAGCAGCAGTAGCTGCAGCAGTAGCAACAAGAGGTAAAAGGGAACGGACCAAGAAAGTGAGGAGGGAGAGAACAAGTATAGTGTGAAAGGGTTTGTAAAATGTTTACGGAGAAGGAAGGTGGAAGGAGTGCCACTGCTCTAGGGGAGGAGGAGGAAAAGAAGGGGATGGATCTCATAAGAAGGCTTCAGATTGGAGGGAAAAATTGAATTAATGTTTGTGTACTTAACGTGCATGGGCCTCTGTTGCCTGCAGCCTAGCAAACACTCCGAGTTTTGATAAATATCTGCTCATGTTACTTTCTTTTCATTTCGGTTCCCTCCGGGCACTTGTTGCATGGAACTTACAACTCATTCCGATGTATAAGTGGAGCACATTATAATGAGACTAAATTTTGGGTGTACACTGTGTAAACGGAAAATGTCAGCACCATGCCGGCTCCCATAAGGGTGCGGCTGTCGAGGGAGGAACGCCGGACGTTAACGGACGCGGAGGCGAGGGCGAAGACTGAGAGCCAGACACAAATTCGGAGTTTAGTGACAACGGCTACACTTGCAAATAGGAGGGACATGAGACCCATGTAGTCGTAGACGTAGGGTTCTTCGACGCCGTCGCGGGCACTAAGAAGGTGAAAAGGAACGATCTGTGAGCGGTGGGGAATATGAGCAGAACGCGGAAAAGAATTGCCCCGGCTGCATATTTACCGTAGAGATAGATAGGGAAAGACTTGTTTGGACCGCCGTGGGTCGGCATTCTGGGGCTGTGGAGCCGCGTGGAACGAGACGTGCTGCTGCATTTTGTCTCCACGACCCGACCTTCGCCTCTATAGCGTTTTTGCGTACCTGGAGAACCTTTCTCCTAGTCCTGGTCGTGGTGGCTAAATGTGTAATATTTTCTGCTGTAGATATACATATGTTGGTGTGGTGCATGTGAGTGTGGGTACAAACTTAAATGTTGCCTGCTTAAACGCACCTGAAGTATTGAGGCAACGGGAACAGGTCGGAGAGATGGCACGACGTCGCTAGCACAGGCCTGTGTTCTCTCTCGTGCTCCACCCTTCGCTTCCACACAAGCATCAGAGAAGAACTTGTCACAATGTCTTTGTCCCCACCTTCCTCATGCCCGTAGGGCTCAAATTAATTCTGTGCGTCCATCCTCACCCATCCCCTTCAATGTAGGCCCCAGAGGTGCAGGGACCTGATCAGGCTGTCGGTTGTGGACGGCTGTGAGAAGCCTCGCCCCCCCCACTTCCGCCCTCACTTGTTTTCGTCCAAGAGGAAAGAGGGAACGGCGTTGGCCTTGATCATGGACATCCAGGAGGACTGTGCATCAGACCTAGGCGAATGCCGTCCATGGGCGCATTTTAATTTCTGCGTCGTTGGATGGAGAGAGACTATGGAGGAGCACTCCGTCATCAGCACCCAGCCACCATCCTTACGCTAACGCCATGCCCTGTCCCCCGTACACATCAAACAGGAGGCCGTCTCATTTCGGACAACGCCGTTATGAAGGTAAGCATGCGTCTTGTGTGCGTCTGCAATATCTCCTCCATTTCTTCCCTCTCATGGGTAGAGGTATGACCACTCACTCACTTGCTGCCCTCCCTCCCTATCCTTTCCTCGTCCACAGCTCAATATTGCCAACCCTTCGACGGGCCAGCAACACGTGGTAGAGATTGACGATGAGAAGCGTCTGCGCGCGTTCTATGACCGACGCATCTCCCAAGAGGTGGATGGCGTGCACATCGGAGACGAGTTTAAGGGCTACATCTTCCGAATTTCCGGTGGCAACGACAAGCAAGGTTTTCCCATGAAGCAGGGCGTGCTTACGGATCAGCGTGTCCGCCTCCTCCTCCGTAAGGGTCTCTCCTGCTATCGCGCGCGCCGAAAGGGCGAGCGTAAGCGCAAGTCCGTGCGTGGTGCCATCGTGGGGCCCGACCTTTCGGTCCTGAACCTAGTAGTGGTGAAGCGAGGGGAGGAGCACGTGGCCGGCTTGACCGACAGCCAGGTGCCGCGTCGTCTGGGCCCAAAGCGCGCTAATAAGATACGCAAGCTCTTCAACTTGTCTAAGGAGGATGATGTGACCAAGTTCGCAATCTCCCGCACATTCGAGAACAAGAAGGGCAAGACCGTTACTAAGCGGCCCAGCATCCAGCGACTTGTCACGCCCCTCACCCTGCAGGTTCGCGACTGGGATGGAGAAAGAGAAGAACAAGGAGGAGGAAGAGAGGGAGGAGGGTTGAAAAGATGATAAAACACCATGTCACAGACCTGTTCTGAAAACCTGGGGGGCGGAGGGGGGAGTCAAGGAAGGAGGGACGTGGAAGGAAGAGGGGTTGAATAAATCTCTCTTCTTTCAACCCTCCTTTGCCTCCTTCGTCTGCTTCCCGCTACGTGTGTGACACAACATGCACCACTATCTGATCAACACTGTGCATCCGCATTCAACACATATGCATCGCGCTCTGATCGAATGAATGATCCCTGCTGTTTCTCACTCGTTTTCCCTTTTTCCGCCCTTCGCCCCACTCAAACACTGACAGCGCAAGCGACAGCGTTTGGCAGCTAAGAAGGCAGCGACTGCCAAGGCTAAGACAGAGGCAGCTGAGTACCATCGTATCTTCCAGCAGCGCCTCAACGAGCGTAAGGAGTCTCGTCGTTCTGCCGTTTCCAAGCGTCGGTCCTCTAGACGTGCCTCGGCCAAGGCCGAGTAAGACTCAGACTTGACTTGCGATGTGGTGCTGACTTGAAAGAAAGAAGGATAGACTTTTTGGTGGGGTGTTACGCGTCATCGATCACGGGGTTTTGATTTTGGTCGGGAATAGAACTGGGACACGCACTTGATCAGAAATAGAGAAGAGACGCTGGGCATCAACATTGCAGGACATCAACAGCAAGAGAAGAGTGAGGTGGGAGGGCCAATCGGGAACGAAGAGGCGCTGGTTGTTAGTGATGGCTTTTTCGTTTTCTCAAGGTCGGAGGGAACATGATGGGATGCGAGAGTGGCTTGGCGTGCTCAACTGGAGCCCTGGGGGTACTAGAGGCTATACGAGACGACAAAATCCAGACTAGTACACCATTTACAACAGCGGCAGCTGCAGTAGCAACAACGACAACGACGACAACAACAAGCAGAACAACAAAAAGAAGAAGATGAAGAACAAGAACAAGAACAAGAACAAGAACAACAACAACAACATCAACAACAACAACACAATGAAGTTGGCATCACAATGGTGTGGCTTGAAGCTTAGCTTCTTCCCCCTCTTTTCTTCTTCTGTTTGAGGACATCTATAACTTCGTGTTGATAAGTGCAAGCCTCCTCCTCAATCCAGAGTTATCGTGTGCCTTTTTAACACAAGAAGGAGAGCCTTGAATTTTCCTATACATATTTGACGTAAAGCGTCTGCGGTATCCCCGTTAGTACTTGACCTCTTGAACGGCTCTGACCAGGATTTCTCCTTCTTACCGCGCAGGATATTCTTCTTGCCCCGATCCTTTTCAAGTCTTTTTCCTTCGTCTATTTTCATATCTGTTAGTATCTTTCATGTCCATCGCCTTGAAATTCATACACTCTGTGTCATTTATATATTCCCTTGTAATTTTGATGATCAATGTCGCCGTCGTCGGCGCCCCTGGTACCTCCTACTGTCTGTTGTTCCATCCTCTTATCGCACCGCATGCCGTGACCTTCTCCCGAATCTCGGCCCAAAGCTGCTTGCATCGACGGGAAAGGCGAAGGCGGTATTCCAGCACTTTATTTTGCACTTTGAAGGCTCAATATTTGCTTGGTTTAAAAGATGCAACCCTTCAGGCTCTTTCACCTGCTTTTCAATTACTGAAAGGGCTGCCACTGTTAGCTCCCTTGATGTCATTTTGATTGGGATCGAGAAATAAGAGGATCATCATGATCTATGAATTTACTAGATGAAGCTACCCGGCGCTGGCGATGTGACGAGCGATGTGAAGCAGCGAACAGATCAAGTCAGCCGCGTCCCTCGTTGCTTCTTCGTGACTTGAAACCTGTGAAGGCATGTTCCTACTTGCCAAATTTTGGCCGTAGACATTGATCGACAGGCACGTTGCCAATTTTGCCAGGTCTTTTATCATGTCTCTGACATTGTCCAACCCCTTTGCCTCTATTGACAGCAACGAGCCGCACCGAGTACTTCTTGCTTCCTCGTCAGCCTCGAGCAAGTTGCGCCTCTTCTATTCGAATCGACAAGCCGGCACGCGTGAAAATGAGCCCATGGAAAGACATGGCTGTAGACGTTTGGGCGCACATTTATGGTTTTGTGGAGTGCCTGGGTGCCATATGCTGGGCATTTGTTCTCCTGAATGTCGAGTACTTTGATCTCTTGTTTCCAAAGCGGAAGAGCTTCCGGGGCGAGACCGTCCTCATCACAGGTATGAAGTCGAATGCTGTCTCTGCCATTGCCTGGATTGGGGGGGAGGGGTGTCAAGCTTATGGGCAATGTCTCTAAATATTGTGTCTGATTCCTCTCTCTCTACCTTTTCTGATCTCACACACAGGTGGTGCAAGTGGGATAGGGCGCCTCATGGCCTTGAAGGTAAGTGACGTGCGTGCTTGTTTGCGGTGGGTTATCTTAGGCAATGCACGGGGTATCTTTGTTCCTCGGATCATGCATTTCTTCTCGAGCGTATCTGTGTCCACCCCCTTTCCCTTCGGACAGAGTAGAACGAGGTGTTCGGGGCGTACTTTTCTGGTTCTCTCTCCCTCCCATTCTCTCCCTGCCTCACATGACGCTCACGAATTACCCCCGACGTAAAATTCTCTTCTCTCTCCTCCTTCTCACACGCAATAAATATAGTTTGCCGCCTATGAGAACACCACCGTCATTATCTGGGATCTAAACGAGACGAGCATGCAAGCGGTGGCCAAGGAAATCGAAGCCCAGGGGGCCCAGGCCCTGACGTACAAGGTAGACGTGACCAAACGCGAGCGTGTCTACGAGGTAGCGAAGCAGATGAGGGCTGAAATTGGGAAGGATGTGACAGTGCTGGTCAACAACGCGGGGATTGTGGCCGGCAAGCCTTTCCTGGAGGGAGACGATGCTTACTCATTGAAGACAATGGAGGTGAACGTGATTGCGCATTTTTGGACGGTCAAGGCCTTCTTGCCCGCAATGGTGCAGATGAATCACGGACACATTATCACGATTGCCAGCACGGCGGGTTTAGTGGGGGTGGACGGCCTGGCGGACTACTGCACGAGCAAGTCGGCGGCCATTGCCTTCCATGAGGGGATCCGCACTGAGATCCGTCGGTTGAAATGCCCGGGAGTGAGGATGACGTTGGTCAACCCCTACTTTATCGACACAGGCATGTTCACCGGTGCTAAGACCAAGGCCCCTATTTTGCTCCCTATCTTACAACCCGACTATGTCGTCAATTCGATTTTGAACGCGGCGGAGAAGAATCGGAATCTGCTGGTGATGCCTCGATATGCCTATATCTTGACCATGACGAATGGTGTGCCGGCCTTGGTTCGCGATTTCATCTACGACTTTATGGGCGTCGGTGAAAACATGACGGACTTTAAGCAGACACGGACTAAGACCTTGAAGGAACAGTAGGAAGGAAGGGAGGGGAGGGGGAGGAGGATTCTAGACGTGCACAGAACAGAAAACGCAAGCAGCATAAGCATTAATGGGGAAGAAGAGAGAGAGAAAGTACCATGGAAATTCTCGACTCACGTCACAAAGACTATAGGACCAATAACTTGCCGGGTCGCAGCGCTAGTACACTGTCATGAGTGCACAGTCTGATTGATTGTAAATACATATTTGGCTGAATAATCAGCAAGAAAAAAAAAAAAAAAAGGAAAACATGAGCGAGGTAGAAACAAGTACATTGAGAAGTGGAAAGCGAAAGTGAGAGGAAAGGAGTGAAATGACACGTAATAGGCTAGTCTATTCAAAGAAGGGGGCGAGTGTTTATGTGCGTTGCACGGGAAAGGATGCACCAAACGTTGGCGGCGTGGGTTGTAACTTTTCTCCCTGTGCACAAATCTATGTTGAGGTCGATGACCCCGAAAATTGGTTCGGAGGTAAGTGAGCTAGGGAAGAGAAATAATTGAAGAGCTGGGGGAGGTAAGGCGTTGAATAGCGCTTCTACGGTGGGTATTTAAATTTCTCCCGTACATGGTCTACCACGTACACACACTAACATACCCACACCACTTCTCTCTCACGTATGAACATGCAGGTTGCAACAACGGTAACAGTCAATCTCCTGATCTGACAGATGTCGATGGCATTTGCTTTTTCATTGACAGCGACAGCGGTGATGAGGTTGCGGAATGGTACTATGGTGGCAGCATCATGAACAAGTCGGGCCGTTATATTTATGGCGACGGTAAGAGCACATGGAGAGGGAAATCCGCTGCTTATTCATTTGTAGTTGTTAGTCTGACGCGATCATTTACATTTACGTGAAAATGTATTCCGTTTTATGTCGCCACTTTTCTTGTCTCTTTTTACGTTTTCTCACTTTATGTCCTCCACATATCACTAGCTTTGAGTATGATGACTGGTCAGCAACCTTTCGGCCAGAACAACACCTGCTACTTCGGAGGGACCTTCTACGACCTTTTACCTAAGTTTGACTTGGACTCTGCGAAGTATCAGAGTCTTGCGGCCAAGCGCGGCGATTAAGCGGGACCTGCTTCGGCTTTGGAGACCCTTGGTCCATATGCTTCTTCATGCGTTCCCCCTGTGCAATCGACTCATTCGTGTGGTCTCGTGTAATGTGTGTGCATGTATGAGGGCTCAGGGGCGATGGGGCTCGTACCCGTCCCTTTTGCCTCATCGCATGTTTGTCTTATGTGTGTATGTGTGTTTAGGATGGGAATGAAGGGTGGTGCTGGTCGCCATCTCGCCATTTCTTTCCCAACTTTGTGTTTTATGTTTATCCCTTCTGTTGAAAGTCTTAGCACTCTGTTAGTGACTTGCCGTGCTTGATCTCGGTGGTTGATATTGGGAGTTAGGTTCGCTTGAAAGCAGGCAAAGAAAGAGCAGAAGAGGTTTATGTTAAAGGGAATGCCTATGGGGCTTTTGTCTGGTACTTTTCTTTCGACAATGTTGCTAGGGTTAGCGATTGATGGGTTCGTTTAAACGAATGATCCGGGTAGCAGCAGCAGCAGCAACAACAGGAGCAGCGGCGGCGCCTGTACAACCAGCACTCGGTTGAAATGTAACAGACTGCTTATGTTCAGACACACGCACATCTCTCCAACTAAAATCTAGAAGGAAGGCATCCAAGGTCAGAGTGACAAGGGAAACAGGAATGGCTGACGCCGCGAACGGAAAGATCTGTACGAAATGGGGGAGAACGGAAGGGGAGGACAGAGGGCACAGAGGAATGCATCGGGCAAGCTTCCTTCCTACACGAACAAAAGCTTAGGCAAGAAGTCAAGAAATAGTGACATTTTGAACCCCACGATCCGATAGGGCACATTTTAAAAAGGGTAAGCATTGGCGATGATGTTTTCCGTTATTTTTGCGTGCTGGTGGCGGCTGCAGTCTGCCGAAAGGGAGAAGTGGGACACAGGTGGCTGCCAGACATGGAACGGAAACTCATGCTTGAAACAAAGTCGCCTCTCCGTGTATTTCGAGGGCTATAAACAAAAATATAACGGTCGCGAGCTCAAAAGATAAGACCAGGAAATATTAGTTAACTTTTCCAAGTTGCCTGGACTAAGCTCTACTCTCCTTCCCACGATTAGAACGGCATAACTTTTTTCCCCCTCTTCCGGTCTCAAGCCTGCTGGAAAACCCCTTCCGATCTTCCGGCCACGCTGAATTTAGTATCCATCGCCGCCGCCCTGAGAAGGAAGAGAAAAACAAGAGGGAGAGGTAAACGAGTGTTGTGTCAAAGCACATCGCCACACCACATACGAACGGTCAGGAAAAAAGAGACAGGACGGCAAAGAAAGAGGAAACTCAGTCAACCATTTCCCCCCGCTCATTCACTTACCCCAAACATGTCCATGGCCCCGCCCAGGTCCGCTTCCTCCTCCTTCTCCTCCTGTGGATAGATATAGAGTAAGATGGTGTAGAGGGTTTAAAAAGCGAGCATGATGACACGGTAGCAAGAACGCAAGATGGGCGACACGTGCTCGTCGCTTCTCCTGCATTCCCTCTTCCCTGACCCAACCAAGCACCCACCTTTACCGCAGCAGGCGGTGCACCAGCTGCCGCAGCCGCCGGGGCCGCAACCCCACCCCCACCCCCACCCCCGCCCATAGAGACGCTTTTAAGCTTGTCCTTGCCCTCCTTCAGCAGCTCCTCTACGTCCTTGCCCTCTATCTCCTTCATCAAAAGCTCCACCTTGGCCTCATCCGCCTCCCCACCGGTAGAACTAATAAGGGCAGTGATGTCTGCGGCCTTGGGATCCTTCCCCGCGAGCTTGAGAAGCAAGAAGGAAGCTACAACGTTCATGGTTTTGGCTGTGAGATATATGATACATAGGTGGTGTCGGGTAAGGAAAGTGAGACGCTGCTTTCTTCCTTTGCGCCATGGTGGGCGCACGGTCGATGAAAGAGTCCAGATGGACGAGCTTGTGAAGGCCTCAGTCTTACGCTGCTTTTCTCCTAGACCTAAGAGATGTCATGTCTGTGTGGTATGGTCTGGCCATTGATCTAGTCAGAGTCAGGCATGCACGCGACATGGAAAGCAGAGGAGAACCAGCCACAGGATGATATAGAATGAGCCTCAGGAGCTGGCCTTGTTTCGCAGAATCCTAAACACGTCCTTGCTGGCCATGTCCATGCAATACCGCAATCGCATTCTCACCCCCTAGATAGCTGCTCGCTTACTTTTTGTCTCGCAATCTTCCTCCATTCCAGGTGCTCCAGGCCCGCGGACGGCCCGACATCACCCTCCGCTCTATATTTCGACCTCCCCGACGCACCCTGGGGAACAGCAACAGGAGGCCCCTAGGAAACCCATGGCACAACAAGGCCACTACCCCATCTCCGTGCTGCTGCTCCTCGTGATATTGTCATGCTATTGTGTGCAGGGCTTCATTCCATTTAGAACTGCTCCTATCTCGCTGTCCCGGTCGCGGCACTCCCATGCTTCCGAAACCTTGGAGAAAGAGGCCCCGACGCATGCCTTCGAAATAGACGGTGTGTAGCATGTGCGGCTGGCACTTTGGTGTCCTTTGCCAGCAAGTATGAATATCCCCTCCATTCTGACACAGGTATAACCAGGACAGTACAAGCGACTCAAAGCAAAATCCTCGAGCGCCGAACCTTTGCCATTATCTCCCACCCCGATTCGGGCAAGACGAGTACGTACGCAGCTTGACCATGACAGGGGAGATATGTATAGCATTTCGAGCACACTTATGCGTGTTCGATTCTTCTCTGAAGGATATGAATGATAGTCTGCTCGCGTCCTAGCGTATGTGATGCGTGAGCTTCGCCCTTTGAAGGATCTAGGGGCAGACAATCTCACTCTTACTGTACCCACAAATCACCATCTCATTTTTTTTTCCATCGCTTCGAACAAAAACAGCTTTGACCGAAAAGCTCCTACTGTACGGTGGGGCTATTAATGAAGCCGGTGCCGTCCGTTCCCGGGCCTCACAAAGGAAAACCCAGTCAGACTTCATGGAGATGGAGAAGCAGCGTGGGATTTCCATCAGTTCTACTGTGATGACTTTTGATGTATGCCATCTGTGATTGATGGTCGGAGAAGTGGGAGAGGGTTTATTGGATTGGGTTTATGATTAGGATTTTGAACGTTCTCTTCGCTCTTAGCCGCAGTCCTCTGACAAGTTGATCATTAGTCTTCCTGTTGCAGTTTCTATTCCCACCTAACCGAAGGCGTTTCTTCACACAACTTCTCCTTCTCTTTTCCTCCCCTCATTCGAAAATAGTACTCCGGCTTTCAAATCAATCTCCTCGACACTCCAGGCCACGCCGACTTTGGGGAAGACACGTATCGTACTCTCTCTGCCGCAGACAACGCCCTGATGCTCGTCGATGCCGGAAAAGGGCTGGAGGCACAAACGAGGAAACTTTTTACCGTCTGCCGGTTGCGGGGACTGCCCATTTATACATTTGCAAATAAGATGGACAGGCCGGCCAAGAACCCGGTGGACCTGGTGGATGAGATTGAGAAGGAGATGGGTTTGGAGGTCGTGCCCATGGTTTGGCCGATTGGGGATGGGGAGGATTTCAAGGGCGTGTATGATAGAGAGACCAGGGTGGTACATCTGTTTGAGCGGCAAGGACGCACGGAGAAGGCCGTAGAGACGGGACAGATGCCAGTGGATGATGCGAGGCTACCTGATTTGTTGGGTCCTGCTTTGTTTAAGCAACTGGAGGAGGACGTTGAGCTGTTGGATGCGTTGATGCCTGCGTTGGACATTGCCAAGGTGATGCGGGGTGAGCAGACGCCGATGTTTTTTGGTTCGGCCATGTCGAATTTCGGGGTGGCGTTGTTTTTAAACAAGTTTTTGTCGATATCGGAGCCACCGGCGCCGAGGGAGACGACCACAGGGTTGATTGGACCGGAGCATCCAGAGTTCACTGGATTTGTGTTCAAGCTGCAGGCGAATTTGAATCCGAAACATCGGGACAGAGTGGCGTATGTGAGGATTTGCTCTGGGAAATTCGAGAAGGGAATGAAAGTCTCTCATTCGCGGCTGAAAGGGCGGCAAGTGAACTTGTCACAAGCGTCGATGTTGTTTGGGCAAGACCGAGAGACGATTGAGGAGGCGTATCCTGGGGATGTGGTGGGATTGAACAATCCGGGACTGTTTGCTATTGGTGACTCTATTTTTACGGGGGCGAAGACGGTAAAGTTCCCGGGCATTCCCTCTTTTTCGCCCGAGGTGTTTGCGTATATTTTCAACCCATCTGCAGGGAAATATAAGAGTTTTAAGAAGGGTATTGATGAATTGTTGGAAGAGGGTGCCGTGCAGTTGCTTTATGAGCGAAATGATGAAGGAAAATCGTCTCCTATCTTGGCAGCTGTGGGGCCATTGCAGCTCGAGGTGGTGTCGTATCGAATGAAGGAGGAATATGGGGTGGAGACACGACTAGAGCCATTGACGTTCACGGCGGCTCGGTGGTCGGAAGCGACGTGGGAGGAGATTGATAAGGCTGACGAGGAGGGGTTGATTTTTGGGGCGATGAAATGTAAAGATCGATGGGGGAGGCCAGTGCTTCTTTTTAGGAATGATTGGAAGATGAACCAAGTGGCGGATGAGGCTCCATATTTGAAGTTGGTGCCTTGGGCATTTGCACCTGATGAAGAGTAGTTCAAAGCACAGGGGTTCAAGGTGAAAGGTGGGGAAGAGTATTTGACAAATGTTAACAAATGTTCACGGCAATAAATTTATGGCGGATGGCCCTGATATGACGTTTTCTTTTGTCATTAGTTTTTCCCAGTATTACATTCTGATCGGTACTGAGGCGCGGCACGGGGGGGGTGGGACATGGAAAGCTTGCGAAACGTCGAACCCACAGGCGCGGGCATTGGGGCATCGAGCGTGTCCAAGTCGGGACCACGGGTTCCACCAGGGACGCACAGAGAGCCACATAAGCAGTCTCCCAGAAAAGGCCGGCGGCCTTGAAGTCTTTCTCGCCGCACATGCACAATATACGTGCTAGCGATCCATCCTGAATCAAACATCGGGCGAGACCATGCGGAGAGCGTGGAGTGTACTACTCATTCGCACACGCCATTCCCATTGGCGACTTTTTTTCTTAATTCTTTCACGTTGTCGTTGATCATTCACATCTATCTTGTCTTGTTTCTTTGCTTTTTATCCTGGCCTTATCGAGGCATACTTTCAAATGATTTGTCCTTGACTTTTCTCTCCAAGTCTCTCTTTTCACCGCTCGTGTTCTCTGTGTTTTACATCCCTCTCTGTGACCCAAATTACCATTCCGATATCTCCACATTCATCCCTCGCTCTCCACACCTTTATCCCTCTCTTGCATTCGTTGGCAGATGTCTTACATTGCCTATCTGCGCTTCCCTCTCACTTAGCCTTGGGCAGGCGTCATGGCAACCTTGTTGTCCTCTTCCACAAAGATCCGCACTCGTTCAAGGCGATAGTCCATCGTAACTGGGCTATGCTGTGAATTTGGGATACGTTTATAAATGCCATATCTTTGATTTATTTCCCCCCCCCACTATTTTAAAACGAATGTGGGGTGCATTATTTGATTTGTGGTGGTGCGTGCGTACCCTTAGCCTTGTGCGGGGGCACGGGCTACCGTATTGTCTCCTTCAATGAAAACACGGACTCGGTCCAATCGGAAATCACGGGTGGTGGGAGCATTCTTGAGGGTGTAAGATTGAAATGGAGAGAAAGGGACGTATTCATAGTATTTGGTTGGGTAGATGGATGTGTAGAGGGAGAGAGCAAGGGGAAGAATGTGAGTGCGCTTTGAAAGCTATTGAGCAAGTCATACGATTTCTGACATACTGTCTGCAAATTGGTCAAGCCATAATCGCAATACAGACCTGTATTGTAGCGATGCAGAAAATAATCTCACACTGAAACTTGTACACCAGAGAAAGACTGGCCCCAAAAAAGGCGGGCCAACATAATCAATGCCTACACACATGTAAAGAGACTCAACATTTCTCTGCAAGAGTCGACAGGAGAGATTTTAATGATCCGAATTTGACTCGCTTTATCTCTTACTTCATCACATACCTTGGGAAGAACTATCACATTCAAGCCCGGCATATCGCTATTGATGCGGGCCTTGGCTTCCTCTGCGTCCACGCCTGTCAAGAATAGAGAGAAAGAATACAGTTATATGCAAGTTCTTGTAGAGGGGTGGAAATATATGATGCGTCAATTAGGCTTTTTGCCCTCCCTCTGAGATGGAGCCACCATTTCTCAGTCTTCCTCATCTATCAGGCTCTCTTCCAGTTTTTCATACCACTCTAGTGGGCCTGTTGTTTTATGACATTTTTTTCTGTCATTGAAGTCTCTTTCGCAATGACAATTCGAAAGTCAGGCTTATTTGTTATCACCACCAACAGCAACATCTCTTTCCGCCCCTCTCAATTCCCTTTATCTTCCTGCGCTCACAATTGAGCGACAAATTCGAGTCGGTAACCATTGAGGAATGGATAAAATGATCCCACGCGCAGCTTTAATATACAGACCAAAGTCATATATATTTTGTTCGAACCCTTACCGACAAGCTCAGGCCAGCTCCTTGGTGGTTGATTGAAAATCCGCTCGTCTGTCGGGCCGCTTCCAGTTCCAGGCACTTTGAAACCTAGGTCTTTCGCGGAAAAGGCAGCGCCAGTACCCTTGCCGCTATCACTACTGTGCTTGTCTGCCATATCTTCGATGGGAGTGATGTTTGATGTGTCTGTAGTTTTGTCTGTGAGGGGCGAGGCGAGAGTTGATGAGACGCGACTGAGGAAGCACGTGGCATTGAATAGGCCCCCCGGGCACGCATCTGCGCTCCTGCACACGCGGGACGATGGTGGATGTGGCTGACGAGCCTGACACAAGCTACCCAGTCTATCTGCTTTGTATGCAATCAAGTGCACGGGACACCTCAAGGAACGCGTTCCTCCGCCCATCCTCTTGCGCTTATCTTGTTCTAACTAGAACGCCGCCCCCTGCTCAACCCGCCCACCCATCCCACATTCTTACATGTCGTGGCTGCAAAAGACGACGACGATACAGGTGGTGTTGCGCTGGAGGGTGACGACGAGGCAAAGACTACGATGGCGGAGAGAGAGGCGAGGAGGAGAAGGTATGTCTTGCAGCTCGAGGGCATCCACAACACGCACGATTTTCTTCGGCTTTGCATGTTGAGTGGATCAGAGGAGGAATGAAGAAGTGGGTAAGGAATGAGGGAGTGCGTGATGTTGCTTCTATTAAAGCCCTTCCAACATTCAAAAATGCCATATTTGTACAACTACTAGTACTACAGTAACAGGTTCTCTACTAGTACATCATAGAATGTCAAAGTCGCTAGAAAAACTCGGACCAGGAAATAAGGGATGAATAGGCAACATTTTATTGTTGGAAGGCTCCCCCTCGTATGCAAGTCCTCGAGGACGCAGATTGCATGCGATAGTTCTAGAGGGATATAGGAACGGCAAAACGGCAAAAAGAACTACTAGTACATCATCGTCACCATCACCATCGTGATAAATTGCTAGAGAGGGTTCGGTGGTCGTGGGGGTCGTGGTGAGATGGTGAGGCAGGCAAAAAAGGTTTGGGGCTTGCGGGCTTTCTCACCATCAACCCGCAACTCAATTTTCATGAGGTATATATGACACGAAGACCGCACACCATGGTTTGCACCACCCTCCATAGGAGCAGAGGCATCATGCGTGCTCTTTTCAGCGCAGGGCTTGGTTCATCACGCCCTGATTCCTATAAACGAGCAGCTTCACCTTCTGAACTGACACAGAAAAATAATGAACCTTCCTTATTCCTGACCTCCTCCTCCTCGTCCAACCCTACGCGCACTCCCAACCACACCCAGGCTTTAACCCGTCACTTCCGACTCTCCCTCCCCCCTGACGAGGTGAAATTGAGCGCCGTGTTCTAAGGGCGGTATAATTGCGCGCTCCTCTCGGTTTGATCCACCCCTTCAGGGGGACTAAACCGCCGCCCCCATTTTCTGCAGTCTCATCTACATCCCTGCCTCCGAAATCATGCGCCACCAGCTGTCCCTCCTCCTCATCTCACTCATCGCCCTGTTCCTGTTCTTTGCTGTGACTGACGTGGTCGGTTTCCAAACGCTGCCCTTGCCAGCTTCGCGCGTCTCTCTCTCCTCGTCTCGGCGTCACGATGTTGTGATGCGGACCGGCGACCACACCTCCACCAACAACAACAAAAAAGATGGGCGTGGCTTTGGGATTGGTGTGAAGCAAACGGGAAAAATGAGCAACGGCGGTGGCGATGGTCGCATGAGCAGCTTGCGGCCGCGGGCGCCCAACTCGTTTTCGTCGATCGGCAAGGCGGTGCGTCTTCGGGGCAAATTTGGTGGTGGACCCATGGGCATGGGACTGCTGGACGGCTACTCCAAGATGATGGAACAAGCTGAAATGATTAAGGAACGGTACAGCGGGCGTCGACCTGTCCAAGAAGGTGGCGGGCGACAGCGCGGGGCGAAGAAAGCAGCAACTTTCCATGCCTTGAGCTCGTACAGTTTGCACTTCCTCCGCTTGTTGGAAGAAGAGCTAGTTTACGAAGAAGCCGAGGTAGTGCAACGACTGCGGTATTGGCCTCGAGGGCGGTTGATGGAGGAGGGCCTTGCAGTATTCGGAGTCGTGGCCCGGCCTCGAGGCAAACTTTTCAAGGAGTACATCTTACGATTCACACTCCCTGCGCGGAAAGGCAGCGCCAGCAGCGGCAGCAGCGCCGGTAGCGGTGCAGGTTCCGGGTCGGCTATAGAGAGGGATAACGGAGGACGCAAAAAAGATCCAACTTCCCCTTCCTGGGAGGGTAGCAAAGGGAGTGGCCGAACCCCTCCTTCCTCCAAGAAGGGAGGGAGAGGCCCTGCGAGTGTATATCCTCGCGCGCCTCCGCTGCATTACCATCGTTTGGGTCCTGGTGATATTATCAGTATCACGCCTGACAAACAAAATCCGCTGGGTTCAGAGCAGGTAGTCGAGGGCCTGGTGTTGGAACGGGGGGCCTTTTACGTCGATGTCGTCGTGAAGGAGATCCCTCCTGGGGTGGTCTGGCGACGGGGAGACCCGACAGGCGGGGAAAGGTTTCGGCTTGATCTGTACTTGAATCGGATCTCGTTTCAACGCATGGTTGCCGCAGTACATCAAGTGACGGGCTTGGAAACTGGGTATACAGTCTCGCCAGAGATAAGGGACATTTTGGTGAAAAGCTTTGCGGAGCGTTTTGATGTTGTGTCCCCCACCCAGACCGGTAGTGGAGGTGGGGGTGGTGATGGCGGTGGCGTCGGAGGAGGATATGGCAGTCATAGCCATCACTCTCTCCTGGCCATGTCTCCTTATGCGGCGGCAGCAGCGGCGAACAAAAAGGCGGCTCGACAGCAGCAGACATTGGCGAAGCGGATGCGAGAGGACGAGGACACCGGCCACGGAGGGCGCCGTGGGAAGCGAAAGGGCATCAGCAGCAGCAGCGGCGGCGGCGGCAGCGCCACTGATACCACTACTATCACCATTCCACGCAAGCGCAAAGATGGTTCGTCGCCCTTGCGCAAGTCGTCCTGGGAGGCCTTGGCGGGCGCGGTACCTAAAACTTCATTTGCCCGAAAGGACGCTGAGCAGATGGTATCGCAGGAAGTTACTCGGTTCAAGCTGAACGAGAGTCAGGAGAAGGCGCTACGCATGGCCCTGAGTCGAAAACTTTCTCTTATTCAGGGCCCCCCTGGCACGGGCAAGACGAGGACTGCGTGCCATCTTGTCAATATTGCTGTCAAGCTGGGTCAGCGTCGGGATTCAGGCAAGGTCTTGGCTGTGGCTTTCAGTAACGTTGCGGCCGATAATCTTCTAGAAGGCTGCTTGCGCTTGGGATTGAAAGCTGTGCGCGTTGGTCGTGCAGCAACCGTACGTCCCGAGCTGCGGAACCACACTTTGGACGCGTTGCTGATGCAGCATGAGAGCGTCAACACTTTCAAAAAAATGCTGGAAGCTTCCCGCGGATCGACCTCCCGGGAGGTCCAAGCGGCTAATAGGGATTTGGAGGACGCGGAGCTCATGGCCGCCGTTTCAATATTGGGAAATGCCGATGTCGTCGTTTCTACATGTGTGGGCGCTGCCAACGAGGTCATTATCAATGCTGCCAGTGTCACCGGCAGAATTGGTGGAGGAGGGGCAGGGTCAGGTAGCAATAAGGGAGACTGGGATGATTTTTCCTCGCCTTTCTCAATGTCCTCCTCCTCGTTCTCCAGCCCATTGCGCGCCATCAAATTTCCTACAGTCATAATCGACGAGGCGTCCCAAGCTACGGAACCCGCCACCCTGATTCCCCTCACGCAAGGCTGCGAGCAACTTGTCCTTGTCGGCGACCACTACCAACTCCCCCCCACCATTAAATCCATGCGCGCCGCACAACAGGGCCTAGGGGTCTCCCTCTTCACCCGCCTTGCCATGGCCGGCATCCAACCCTCCCTCCTCACCCTTCAATATCGCATGCATCCCTTCATCGCCCAATTTCCCTCCCAGCGTTTCTACGGCGGTCTCCTTCAATCCCATCCTGCGAATATTTACAAGCGACCACGGCCCGAGGGTTTCCCGTGGCCTCATCCTTCCTTGCCCGTCGCGTTCGTCGCAGTCGGTGGCGATGAAGATGACACTCCCTCTGCGCCTTTTTACGAACAGCGTACAAATGGAAATCAGACTTCGTATTTGAATCGAAAGGAGGCTGATGTGTTGATGGAGGTTCTGGGTGGCGTCTTGCGCGGGGGCCAAGTGCAGAGCACGGACGTGGGCATTGTCACCCCCTACTCTGCTCAAGTGAAACATGTGACTGAGTTAGCCCAACATCGCCTGCGTAATTTTAAGCCGACTGAGCTGGAGATTCAGAGTGTGGATGCCTATCAGGGGAGAGAGAAGGAATTGATTTTGATGTCGGCCGTGCGGAGCAATGGTAAAGGCAAGGTGGGGTTTCTGGGGGACTGGCGGCGGTTGAATGTGGCAATTACAAGGGCCAAGAGAGGTTTGATCGTGCTAGGGGACCCGAGAACATTAAGGCACGACCCACACTGGGGTGCATACCTGAAGTGGGCGCAGAAGCATGGTTGTGTCATGACGCTGGGCGAGTTGAGGAAGCGGTTCGAGTAGGGTTGGGAGGGAAGAGAAGGAAATTGCTTCATTCGAATCTCTACTTTCGGGGTCATGACTGTGAATAGAAGTAGGTGTAGTTCCTCTCACATGATGAGTTTGATACCATAGAAATAAAGTGGGAGAAGACGGATAAAGAGAAGTTGTAGATGGGTTGATTGATGGAGCTTTGCACTAATACGGATACAGTGGGAAAAGAGAGGTGTCAAACTTGTAAACGTTACCTCGGGCTTCAGAATCGAAAGAGAAGGGGTGGCGGGCAGAGGGCTGCTGCTGATGCCTCTGCTTTTGTTTGGTAGGCATTGAACAATACAAAGTGAGAGCCTCCTTTCGTGAGCAAGGTCATTATATATCTTCAAACAAAGCGTGGGTGAAAGGAATGAGAGTTCGTGTACATGAGTATCGCGGAGTCATATGTCGTTGTCGAACAAAACACAGTGCAAAGGGCTTGTTGGAATGGAGAGAAAGAGGCAGAGACGTGGGCGGTGAAAGGAAAGGGATGAGAGATATTCAAGAGGCACTTTTGGGGATCCATCTTGTAAAGTTATGTTACAGTAGTTGGGGAAGCACGTGTATTAATCGGGTTTGAATTTGTGACTAAATTTGAAAGAAAATAAAGAATGAAGGATTCAAAGAAAGCGATAACGAAGAGTGTCTCCATAAACGAAGAAGACTACCCCAGCAAGATTTGACCTTTTTTTCGCGTTTTCCCGGCCCACGTAGCATTTCTTTCTTTCATCTGGAGAACAAAATGTGGAAGAAGACCGGTTCTACAAATTTGCTAGGATGACTTGGTAGCGTCAGTCCATAGGCGTTGTGCATCTGACCCTGGAGTGCTGGAGCAGGGGAACCAGGGGAATGGTAATAGTAGAGGGTTGATAACACGACGACGATGAAGGGGAGTAAGAGGAGCAGCCGACCAGGACAACCGAGGGTACGGTCGAGAGCACCTGACTCAGCAAGTCTTAACCATTTGACAGTCAAACTACCACATGGGTGCGCAAGACTGTCACGAAATGCAACTTGGCCAGGGACATGGTAGTGATCAATGACGGGGCCGAGGCTGGGGGCGTGGGATCCACCGGCGTGGTACGCCCGTTATCGGGCTGCGTGGACTTTGGGGCCGTTCCCCATGATGAAAGACTGTCGGCGTGTAAGATATGGACGTGGCTGAGGGCAGGGCCTAAGACGGCTTGACCATCAAGGGGAGGTCAACTTCGAGGCAGAGCGAGCGCGTATTGGACATTGTCCTGGCTACATATTGAAACTCAATAACAACAACGCGAGGCCCACCTCTACGCAGAAAAGCGCGTTGCAGTCACAGGGAGCAAGATGCTCAGCCAGATCCACCCGCAGGAACCCATCAAATCCATGGCGGAGCTCATCGCATGTATCGAAAGCAATTGAAGACCGTCAATCCCATCGTCTTGCACGCAGTTAACCGGAAATATGTGATCATCAGCGTGCAGCTCTAAAGGCGAAGTATTTCTTCTCAAGCTTCCGCATCTCTACAAATTGAATAGGAGGTTTATCGGCTCAGCCAAGCAGCTGCAGACAAGGATTGAATGCTCGAGGCTGAGACTCGAACCTCCTCAGGGCCCGAAGTCGACTTCTCCCGTATGGGTGGCGTCCAGGTCCTCCTCATCAATTGTGCCGTCGCCCATAAATCAGGCCACCTTGTCCCCATAGAAATAAAAATCCTACCTTAAATTGTCCACCCTCACATCCTTGACAGCAAATGTGCGCAACAACAACGCGTCGACGCATGGCGATGGCAACCTCCTCCTCTGGAGGGATGTTTAACGTGCCATGGCGTCGCTGTTCTGTTATCGCTTGTGAGAGGATGCCGCGAAGGACCAGTGTCCCAATTCCTTTAAGGGCTTTTCATCATCCGCCGGCCCTGGGAGACAGGACAAGCGTGTACCAAGTCCCCGTGGAGATCCAGCAATTATAACGCAGTTTTTATGCAATTCTCTAGTACAAACAATCAATTATTGCTCCCCCTTCCTCCGTGAGCACAGCACCCACCTAGAACAGTCTGATCTCTTCCCAACACCAGCACGAATATCCTCCTCATCCCACGCAAGCAAAATGGCACGAATAATATATGCGGCATCGAGTAGTGCAGCCTGCTGCTGACCGCTTAGCGCAAAGCTCTGGCCCCCATGTTTGGCTCACCTCCTCCCCGCTCCCCATCGTACACGATACAGCTTCTTCGCTCTTCCAAGCCTCCCGGTACCGAACGCCATGCGTGTTTTCAGTCGTCGCATACTTCTATCGGCCACGGTGGCCATGGTTGCTGCTTCGAGTGCCAATGCCCAAGGCCCTTTCCTTCGGTCCATTTTTGGGAATAATAAAGAACCCATCAAACAAGAGCCTGCTTCACCAGCCGAGGCCAATGCCCCTGCCCAGCCGGAAGCGGTGCCCATGGATCCGACAGGTGTCGTGATATTTGCTGCTACTGTCGTTGATCCCCTAGCTCTCCCGGAGGCGCCGATCGCCCCTTTGGCCAAGGCGCCAGTTGAGCCCATCGCCCCCGAAGTCCTTGCACCTGCCGCGCTCAAAGCACCCAGGGTTGAGACTCCGACCGCTGCTGTTGACTCTGTTGCTCCCGTGACACCTGTGGTTGATCCTGTCGCTCCGGTGACGCCTGTGGTTGATCCTGTCGCTCCCGTGACACCTGTGGTTGATCCTGTCGCTCCCGTGACGCCTGTGGTTGATCCTGTCGCTCCAGTGACGCCTGTGGTTGATCCTGTCGCTCCCGTGACACCTGTGGTTGATCCTGTCGCTCCCGTGACACCTGTGGTTGATCCTGTCGCTCCGGTGACGCCTGTGGTTGATCCTGTCGCTCC
>Ga0160419_100008_pt1 | contig 119106 bp, 108 predicted proteins | sample CelAP2metagpilot_2_FD_108196 | JGI IMG/M metagenome (GOLD analysis project Ga0160419, IMG submission 108196) | Phycosphere-associated microbial communities from Cellana algal ponds in Kailua-Kona, Hawaii, USA - Cellana AP2-4-25 metagenome pilot ...
CCCCCCCCCCCCCTATCAACCAAACACGGACACACCCTCCCCCCACTTCCTCCCCCCCCCCGCCTCTCCTTCCCCCTCTTCCTCCTCCTCCTTCTCCTCATCCTCCTCCTCCTCCCCCCCCACGCCCTCATACGACACATCCTCCATACCCAAACCATCATCCCCCTCCTCCTCGTCATCCTCCTCCTCCCCATCATCGTACACTAAAGACGGCACCGGCTTATACTTGGACGACGCTACACACCACCCTACCCTCGGCGGCAAGTTATCAGGTACAACCCGCACTCCATCCTTCATATACTTCTTCCCTCCTCCCCCACGCTCGATTCCTTCCCCCCGCCACGGGTACCATGGGCAATTGGCGTAGTAAAAATCCGTGTCCGCGCACGTGCCCGGCTGTCTCCCTGCCGGAACGAGGCTTAAATACCATCGCATACCGCCCCTCTCCATCTCGCACCGGTAGAGACACAAAGTCGGCTTTTTCGCCCACAATTTTCTTCTCTCTTCCTCTACATCCCGGTCACAATCCGCGCTGCAGTCATATCCTCCCACCCGCCTATACCAGAATGCGTCATTGACCAGCCTCTTTCCAATCAAATACACACCATTCACCTCCGGGACCCCCGCGTCCAACACTCGAATCTGCCTCGGTGGCAAATCATAAGGAAGCGATTCATCATCACCGTCATCATCATCTACCTCCTCCTCCTCCTCCTCCTCCTCATTCTCACTCAAATCCTCAAACCCGCCCTCCTCATACTCATCCTCATCCTCATCCTCCCCCCCATAATTCTCATCGCTCTCTCTCCCTTGTACGCCTCCATACGCCCTTGCGACCCCACCCATCCGTCCTCCCCCCCTCCTCACCCCACCCCTCCTCCCTGAATCTCTTCCTCCCCCTGTTCCTTGTCCTCCTCCCGCTCTTCCTTCCCCCCCCCTCTCATTCACCATCTGAGACAATCGCGCAAAGTCATCCTCCCTTCCCATAACCTCACTCATCCCCCTACTCACACTCGGACACTCCCTCACCAGCTCTTTCAGAATCGGCTCAATGTGATTCCTAAAAAACACCTGCCCCATCACCAGCATCTGTCTCTGGTTCCTTACTTCCCCACTCTCCCTCCCTCGTGCAGCGAGCGCATCAAACCGTGCCAAGGCAACAGCAAAAATGCCTTCTCCCTGTCCCCAAAGCACTTCACTCAGCCTCTCCCCTTCCAAGCTATCTTTTATGTTGACCAGGGCACATAAAAAACAGGCGATCGCCGAGTAGCTCGGCGGGACGTGAAGCGAGGACGTGGAAGAGGAAGAGCAAGTAGAAGGAGGGGTGGGAGTTGGGAGGGGCACCGACACGGAGGGCATGGCAGCCGAGTGGGAAGGAGAGAAGGGAGGAGGAAGAGGAGGATAGGAACGCTGCAACTCCGCGAGCATCTGCCCAATCAAACACCTTGAAGTCACTATATCCTCCCTGGCAACCCTCTGCAGAATTGACACCACCTCCTCCCTCAGCACCTCGACCATCGGCACGTAAAAAGCCAGCATTCCCAGCGCCAGCCGACTCTTCACCGGTAACTCCACCTTGCCGCCCTTCTCCTTCCCTCCCTCAGGCCCGCCTTCCTCCATCTCTTCTTCCTCCTCCCCTTCCTCCCTCCTTCTCCTCCTCTTAAGATCATTCCCGAACCCACTTGCACCTAGGTCATGCCAGACGGTCTTGGCCTGCCACTGTGCTTGATCCCGGTAGTAGCTTAAAAAGCCTCCAAGGGTCAAACGGTTATCCACCTGGCTTTTGGCGTATTTGGCCATGATATTCTTCAAAGTGAATTGAGAAACCTGCTGCTGATACTGCTGCTGGTTGAAGCCACCACCGCCGCCCATCCCTCTTCCTCCCCCTCTTCCTGCCCCCAGACTCGCGCATTTTTCTAAGTACTTGGCCAGATCCTGCATGCCTATCCCTCCCTCTCTCGAATTCTCCTCAAAAATGATTGTGAACGCCTCGCGTGCCGCCATAGTCAACCCTTCCCCTCCCGCTCCCCCGCCCTCCCTCCCTCCCTCCCCTGGTGTTTCCAAAAGAGGGGCTTTGGGAGTTTGAGGCACACCAACCAAGGTTGCGATTGCTTCGACCAAATACAAATAATCAGTGGCGCTGTGCGGAGGAGAGGACGACTGCTGCTGCTGCTGCTGCTGCTGCTGCACGTGAAGGGGGGAAGGATGGAATGTGGGGGAAATGGGATGACCGTGTCTGTCTCCGCCGCCTGAAGGGGATCTGGGAGGAGGGAGAGGGGTCGGGGTGACCCCAATGGTGGACACAGCAGCGCCCATAGGAAGAGGAGGAGCAGGCGTGAAGGAGGAGGCATAGGGGAATTCTAATTTCAGAGCAGGCGCGGCGGCGTCACCCAGGACGTACATGGCCAGATAAAACACAAAGTCCGCTTTGACTAGGTAGGCACGGATGGCCTCTGACCCCCGGGCGACGTCCCGAAAGAAGAGGAAGAGCTCATCGATGTGTCGCCAGTGCTTTCCGTTCGTGTTGGCGTCCTTGAGCAACTCCCCGACTGTTTCCAAGAAGGGTGCCACCAGACTCGACGCCCGGGCTTCTGCCACCGTGGCATGGGCCAGTAAACGGATCTCTTCTTCCCGCGCCGCCACAGCTTCAACCGCCGTCACCACCAGGAGCAACACACATTGACGGGCCGTACAATCACTGCACTCCAAAAAGTACCGCCGCAACCAACTCGTCCGCCTTTCCGCTTTCGCTTCCTCCTTCGCCTCGGAGACAGGGAGGGAAGGAGTGGTCATCACCAGCGCCTCCAACAACCACGGGCCCACCTGAGAGTCTACCTTTATTGCCAGCCTGAGCAGATTCATCCAGGCATGTACTCGCGGCCGATCTCTCGAATGCAACATCACGTCCAGCAGGAACGAGATGCCGATTCCAATCACCTGCCGACGCAAAGGCGCGAATTCAGTATCGGAGGGATCCCATGAGAGCTTGCTCTCTCCCGTCTCTGCTGCTGCTGCTGCTGCTGCTGCCGGTGATGTGCTGTTGCTCTGAAAAAGGTTGGTGGAGTTGTTGAGCGCCGAGGACGGGGCAGGGAGGGAGGGTCTATAGACGAGTTGGAGCAATTCGGTCAAGAAGGAGTGAAATTGCAGATCGAATAGGTACCGGTGATAAATAAATGCGACATTGGCATGCCATACCTCCTCCTCAAAGGCTGCCCGTCCATCCAATCCGTACTCAAAATCATTATCCTCTTTCCCATCAGAAGACGCAGCGGCAGCTGCCGGGTCAATACTGCTGCTGCATTCTCCTCTTGGACTCACGACCATGGAGCTGCCCTCGTCCTCACCCATCGTCTCGCCCTTTCTCTCCTTCTCTTCCTTCGTCTTGTTTTTCTTAGATCCTGTCTCGGTGGCCCCAATCCCTTCGCTTTTCTGCCCTCCTCTTCCTCCATTTCCTACTCCGACTGCCTCCTTCCTCTCCCCCTCCTCCTTCTCCCCCTCATCGGCGCCTGCAACACAAGCAGCGGCGGCAGCGGAGGCACCACGTGGTCGGACTTTCTCGTAAAAAAGCATCAGGGCATTATGCACCCTCTCCTGCTCCACCGAGCTCACCACGCCATTCCAACTCGTCGTCGTTTTCAGGAAAGTCCCTCCGAAACATTGATTTTCGAGCCAAGCGGGATCAAAGTCACTCACGTCTTCATCGTCGAATTTGTACCAGCAATCTGGCCGTTGCCTGTCCTTGATATAACTGTAATAGTGTCCCCCCTGCGCAATACCTGCGTGAATCACCACCCCCTTCAACTCATAATCGTACTCCCCCTCCTCCAACACCAATGGCACCTCTTTCAGACTCCCCAGCCGCCCCTCTCCCTCCCCCTTTCCCGTCCCAGAGACAGAGTCATAAATCTTGTCCTGCTCCAGCAGGAGCTTCGCTTGCTCCGCCTCCTCTAACCCCTCTCTGGTGTAGGGCTTCACATTCAGCCTCATGGGGAAAGCACATCGATTGTTCAACTTGACTGTCTCAAATGTGCTAAAATCCAGATCGAAGCGCTTCAGATGCAGAATCAACAGATTCGGCAACGCACCTAGGCAAATCCTCCTGACCGTTGGCTTCTTGGTGTTGCAACTTTCGCACTCAACCTGATTCTCCCCATCCATCAACTCCCCCTCCACAAACGCCGCAAGCGATTCCTCGATACTCTCCTTCCCTTTAATAATTAACTCAATCTTAATGAACGGCTCTTCCCGTTCCGCGCGATGCTCACACCCCTCGGGTATCTTCTGATAAGCAAGCTTCCCGCCAAAACACCCAAATTCCAATTCATCCCTGTGCTTAGTCCCTTTCAAAGCAGCCTCAAGAGAATCTAGCAATTTATCGCAAAACTCCGAAGCGTCGTTCTGCTGGTACACAGAATAATTAAGATTCAGACACTTGCAAGCTTCCACCAAATGGTGAGGGTCAAAATAACGCTTTTCACTACTGGCGAGATAGCAGAATGTACGTTGCATCTGTTCCAGCACCCTTTGTGCTGACTCGATCTCCTGAGCTTCCGACAAGGAGCAATGCTTCGGCGGGGGAATAATGTGAAAGATACACGACTCCTTCCTCATCCTCTCATTCCTCAACCTCACCCGTAGCCCTTTCTCCTTATCCCCCATGCCCTCATACTTAATCACATGCTCCCTCGTCCTCTCCTCAAAGCCAACCACGAGACCCTCCCTCGCTCTCTTCCCTCCCTCCCACTCCACCAACACGCGGTGCCCCACCAGCTCAGCATCCGCAGTCTTGTCCCCAGATACCAACCTCCTCTTCTTCACTCTCGCCGCCAGCACCGATTCTCGCAGCCTTGGAACCATGAACAATTGCTGCAAGAGAGAATTCATATAACACGTACAACCCTGATTCCTCAACCCCACATACTGCCCTGGATGAAGCTTCGCCTCATGTGAGCACTCATAAAACCAACATTCCCTCAGCCCCTCGCTCCCTTTCTCGATCAACATGGCCACTTGCTCCGCCACTTGCTGCAGCCGCCGGGGACACTGGCGCGCTCGTGTCAGTAGGGTGGAAAACACTAGGTCGCGTGATTCCTCTTGCCCCGCGGAGCAGAGAGGGCGGTGGGCGCCTCCAAATTGTTTTTGGAGGGTAGGGACCGTGAAAAGAAAGTCGGAGAAAGCTTTGGGAATCATGTGGTGGGTGTCGAGTGCGGTGGATTGGAAGAGCGTCTGGTCGCAGTCGGTTTGCACAAGGCTGTTGAGGAGACGGAGGCAGCCGAGAAGGAAGTGAGGGGGACTGCTATTGTTGCTGATGTTGCTGGTGTCCCCGTTGGACTTTATGTGGTCGTTGCTGCTGCTATCACTGCTGCTGTCGCTGCTGTCGCTGCTGCTGCTGCTACCACTATTGCGGGGGTAGAGTGTCAGACGCTGGGAAACCAGCTTGGCGAGCGCTTGGACCAGGTCGACCTCTCCACCAGTGGGAGGAATAGGTGCTCTTACCGTCGAAATTGAAGACTCTCCCCCCGCCGAGCCCCCTAACCTCCTCCTCCTCCTGCTGCTGCTGTTGCTGCCTGTCGAGGAGAGCTGTTGGAGGACATCGAAGAACTGTTGGCAGGTCTTGCAGTCCGCTTCCAGGGTATCGAATGCTGCAATACACCAGGTGAAGGCAGAGTGACGAAGGAGAGGAGAATGCATGGCAGTGGTAAAGATGAGGGTGCGAGTTTGTTCGCGGACTTGTACAAAGGGATTGCGGAGGAGGAGACCAAGCAGGAGAGAGGGAGTGGTGGTGTGCATCAGGAGAGAAGAGACAAGGTCGCCACCATTACTATGGCTGCTGTTCCTGCTGCTGTTGCTCGCCTCCTCTGCCACTACTGCTGCCGTCGCCATCTCCTCGAGACACGAGTCTACCCCTGCTGCTGCTGGTGGTGGTGCTGGGCTCGCTGGCCCTGCACCGCCCTCCATCGCCGGCTGGCGTAGCAACATCTCGATCAACACCAGGGCATCCACTGTCACTTCCCATCCCGTCTGTCTCTCCTCTTCCTCCCTCAATCCCTCCCTTTCTCTTCCTCCCTCTCCTCTTTCTCCTCCCCCTATTGCTGTTGATGCTGCTGTCGCTGCTACTGCTGATCCCGCCCTCGTAGATATGGCTGCCTCGTGAGTTTCAGCTAATATTTGAATGAGGCGGTTCAAAAGCTGTCGAAGCCTCTTTTCTCCTCCCAACAGCTCAGTTGGAATGAGTGTTTTGACCGTTGCTGCTGCTGGTTCAGCTGCTACTTCAGCTGCTGTTTGTTGCCCGGTTTGAGGAGAGGATGCAGGTCGGTCAATACCAATTGTAGCATTACTGTAGCTACTGCAGCTGCTGCTGCTGACGACTACCTCTCGCTCCATCCCTCCCATTTGCTGCACTTGCTGCTGCCCAAACATGACGAACTTGACAATCCTCAAAGCCACGGCCGTTGCCATGTGTTGCACCATCGACAAGGGCAGGTCCTTGCCTTCTGTCTCTTTTCCTCCCTCTCTCCTTTTGCTGGTGCTACTGTTGCCGCTGCTGCTGGTGCTTGTCCGCATCAACACGTCAAACACATGCGAGAAGCCGCCCGTCTGTAGAAACAGAGACCGGAATTTATTCGGTTCAATGATGGAAAACATGTCAGGGTGAGAAGCAACGTCCTCGCAGGGTTGCAGTAGCGCATCGACTATTTGCATGGAGTACACAGCACGATGCCAGGCAGAGGGGGAGATGAGGGTCGACCACGAGGGAGGGAGGGAATGCGGGGAAAGTGGGGTAGGAGGAGAAGATTTCGGTCTCCTGGTGGAGGAGAAATAGGAGGAGGGAGAGACGGTGGCTGCTTGTTTGACAAGGTTCAAAGCGTGTTTTTGAGTGGGGAGGGCAAGGAGAAGGCTCCAGATGAGGTTGACTATGCCGACACCACTGCTCCTGCTACTACTACTGCCGATAATACTGCTGCCACTTTCGTTATTTCCATCGGGAGGAGAGGTCGCGGAGTAACGGGAAGATGACGAAGAGGAATAGACAGAGGAGCAAGAAGAGGAGGAGGAGCAGCACTCCAGCAAATCAAACAAAATCGAACAGTACTTCTCCTCTTGAGAAATCATGTCGTCAATAGCAGCGGCTTCACCAGCACCAGCAACAGGAGAAGCTAAAGGACCAGATGCAATAGCCTTCCCCTGCATCGTTGTTGTCGTCGTCGTTCTCAATGAGGCCTCCATAGGCAGCTGCGGCGGCTGCTGCAGTGGCTGCGGCAGTGCCAGTAGTGGTTGGGTATCCCCAACTGGGGCAGCAGCAACAGAAGTAGGCTGCGGAGAAATTAAGCCTGCTTCTGCACCGTCCTCCCCTTCTATCATTCCCTGAGGCCGCTGTTGCATGGCAGGGTGAGGAGCGGGTCTAGCGGCGTTGGCGTCGCTCTTCTCTGCAGAGCATTCCCCTGGGGAAGAGGTCGGCAAAGGAGAGACAGCAGCCGCGTCGATGGAGGTTGAGGGCTGCTCTCCTTCCTCTTCCACCGGCAAATGAGATGGTCCATCTTCAGTCACGTCGCCTGCAATTTGCGGCGGTGGTAAAGACTGAGGTTGAGGGAGGAAGGCAGGGAGGGGTGGCAAGTTGCTCCCCGTGGCTTGAGGGGGGAGGGTTGGAACAGCTTTGTTGAAAAGGTAGGCGGAGACGTGGACGGGGTCAGGGAGGGAAGCAGGGAGGGCACCGAAGGGGAGGTCAAATTGATTGAGATGTCTGGGGAGAGAGGGAATGACGAGGCGGATTTGCTGGTGGGGGGGAAGGGAGGTTTTTGTGGCGATGCGACGGCGGAGGACAGCAATGGTTTCAGATGGGTGCATGTAGATTTGAAGCGATGGGAGTTTGAGAGCAGCAGGGGTAGGAGTACTGGCGGAAATGGTGCTACAGCTGTTGGTTGGGGGAGGGGGGAGGATTCTGCGTGGTTCGACAACAACCAGGCGACGGCCGGCTTGTCCCCTGAGGATGTGAGGGATGGAGGGGTGAAGAGCTGCAGCGGCATCTGCGGCGGCATTTGCGGCCGTGTTGGGGTTATTTGTCTGGTCGTTATCGCTGTTGTTACTATTGCCGCTGCTATTGCTATTGCCGCTGTTGCTATTGCTGTTGCTATTGATGTAGCTACTGCTGGAGCCGATGGCCCCTTGGATGAGGCGGAGGCAACGCTCAGCTTTGAGGATTGTGTCTTGGGACTCCTGTGAGGGAACAGAAAAGGCAATGCTACCGTTGCTGCCATCGCTACCATCGATGCTGCTGCTGCTGCCATTTAGGGTTGATTTAGGTGGAGGAAGGGAAGGAGAAGGAGGAGGAGCAGGAGCAGGAGCAAGAGAAGATGCGAGCATTGCGCGGCATGCATCCAGGTTCTCGAAGACACGTTGAAGGAAGCGGAGGCGACGATGAGTCAGTGAGATTCCTCTTTTTTTCCTTTCCTCCCATCCTCGCCGTGATTTTTGTTGCCTTGGCTGCTGCTGCTGCTTTGGTTGTTGCTGTAATAGTATTGTGGGTGGTAGCTGAGGCTCATCCATCACCGCCGTCGTAATTGCCTCACTTTTCTCCCCTTCCTCTCCTCCTTCACTCTCAACCCTTTCTCCGCATCTTCCTGTGTCTCCTTTTTCTCGGTCCCCGTACACAGAAAGCAAATCCCGTGTCGCTGCCTCGGCCACCGTCTGCGTGCGTGCCGTCAGAGCAATTCGCCAGAGCGCATCCAAACCCACCGCAAAGGTTGCCTCGTACTCCCTCGCTTCCTTCTCCTTCTCTTTCTTCTTATTCTCCTTCTCGTAGTGATGCTCCGCCTGAGTAGCAGGAGGAGGAGGAGGAGGAGGAGGAGGAGAGGCAAGGGGAATAGGGTTCACCGCCGCCTCCTCCCCATCCTTCTTCTCCTCCTCCTCTTCCTCCCCCGCCGCCACCAGAGGATGCTGTGTAACCTCCATCCTCTCTTTCTCCTCTTCCTCTTTTTCTTCCTCCTCCTCCTCAGCCTCCTCCTCGGATTTCTCCCATTGTCTCAACGCCGTAAAGTAGGTATTGAAACATCCGTAGGCTTCTTCGCCTAGGCCCGTCCAATCCGCCCGCTGAGAGACAAGATCTTTGAAAGCCGCCCACATCACCTCTGGTGAGAACGCCAAGGGCATCAGGCCCCATTTTGCTGCTGTCGAAGAAGCAGCGACAGCGGTAGCAGCAGTAGGAGTAGTCGGAGTAGGTTTGTCGTCTCCAGAAAGAGGAGAAGGGAGGGGACGACAGCATTCCGACAAGAAGAGGAGGAACACGTTTTTTTCGGCGGGTGAATCCAAGACATCCCACAAGACCACGAGTTGGTCGAAACTCAATTTCACAGCATCTGCGTGTGAATGCACGTACCGAATAACATCCAAACGAAGCTTGACCCTCTCTAACAGCACTGCTGAAGGCGCTGCTGCTGCTGCTGATGCTGGGGATGCTGCTGATGTTCCAGTCAGAGTGGCTGGCACCAGTGGCGGCGGCGTCATGCCGGTACCAGAGGGAGAGGCAAGGATTGCTGCTGCGCGTTGTTTGAATGCTCGGAGCTCCTTAAAGAGGAGGGAGGGGAGGTGGTTCCGCTCCGTGAGGACTTGGAGGGCGACAGGGAGATCGAGAGGAGGGTAGACCTCCAGGAGAAATTGGGCCATGCGCAAGGCAGTGATAGTTTCTTCTTCATCGAAAGCTGAGGCTGGTGTTGGAGAGGAGTGTGGTGGTGGATGCTGATGCCGTGGCTGCTGTTTATGCTGCTCGTGGTACGTGGCTTTTGTCCCTAGCCCCGGAAGAGTAGCAAGTGGGGCAATGGACAAGTCGCCTACCCCTGATGCTCCTACCGCTCCTCCTCCTTGTCCTCCTCCTGCACCACAACTTCCTGTTGTGGTCGTCATTGCCGATTTCTCAATCGTTCCAAAGCATATACTCAGAAATCTGGCCGGTCTCTCCGTACCCGGTAAGGCCTGTAACGCCCATGCGAACAAATCCATCACCACCTTTATCCCTCCCTTCTGCTGCTGCTGCTGCTGCTGCTGCTGCTGTTGTTGTTGTTGTTGCGGCTGTTGCTGTTGTGGCTGCTGCTGCTGCTGCTGCTGCTGCTGCTGCTGCTGCTGCTGCTTTTCTCTTATCCCTGGGTGCTGCAGTACCCCCCACAAGAGCTCTAGGAGGCTGTCTATTCCTTCCTCTCCGTTGAGTGATGCAAATTCCTCAACTTTTATCATCAAGGCTAGCTTTTCAATAAAAGCAAGAGCTTCGCCTAGGGCCCCTTGTTCCCTCACCGATCGTTGAATGATGTTTCCAAACAAATGCTTTGTCAAACTCGGGCTCAAATGTAGAGGTATTAGTCCCGCCAATGCACCATGGCACTCCCTCACTAGCTCCGCCTCCTGCTGCCCCAACCCCGCCCTCCAAAGCTTCTCCAGGTGTGCTCCCGTCAAACCATTCATCAGACCCATCAGTTTCAACAACCCCCCCGCTCGACCCACCACCTCCCTATGCATGCTCGGGCCAAGCAACTCATCCTCCACAATCCTCTTCTCTAGTGCCCAGCGGACCACCTGGTGCTCAAGGGAAGATTCCTCCATCCCTGCGTCCACAAGCGGATCGAGCCTCTGCAGAGTAGGGGGCGGATCCACCCCCTTCCCCCCGCCTGAACTAACCGTGTGCCACCCCACCGGGTGCGGTTCGTCCTGCTCTCGGAACAGCGATCGGTGCTGGTAATAATCCACATCCTTATCCGTCCCTGGGAGCGCGGGATCTGCCTCACTAATAAACCACCATTTGGCCTTACTCCGCATCGAGCACCGAAACAGTGTGAAGAGAACCCCGTCATCCTCTCCCCCTGCCCAATGCTGGTACTCCGGCGCAAAGTTTCTCTCCCTGACGAAGGTATAGATGCCATTCACCCTCTTCACCCCCGCGCCTTTCACTAGGTACCTCCTCGCGAACGGACGCGCCTCCTTCGCGATCCGACATATGTCCCCAAGTTGCTCCCACGCAGACAACCGCAACGGCAACGACGAACTGCGGACAAGCGCATGCACAAAGGCTAACCAAAACTGTAGCAATATCTCCTGATCCCCATCCTCCTCGGCATCACTTAACTTCTTCCTCGTGTAATCCACCATTGCCGAGATTGACAACCCCGACTCCTTCTTCAACTCCTCCTCCCCTACCCTCTCCAAAGGCTCCCTCAAGCATGCCACAACCTCCTCTAATACATTCTCAGTCGCTCGGGCCATCGTTTGCGCCACGGCCTCCCATCCCTGTTGCTGACCTTCTCTCACCCTCTTCTCCCTCTCCATCACCTCCTCCCGCCCCTCCATCACTGCCTGGAGCAAGACCTTGGTATTCTCCGCCCCCAACCACCCAATACTCCTTGCCCTCATCGTACGGCACAGTAAGTCGAACCCTCCCCTCTCCACGAAATCTGCCTCCAACCTCATCCTCATCTCATTCGGCGACACGGCTCCGTGCCAGTAACCTCCCACCCCCTGCCCCTTGTAGAATGCCCTCTTGCGATTGAAAATCATGATCAGCGTCGGGATAAACTCGGCCTGTTGCCTCTCCATGGCCAACACTAAGGTGTGCAAAGCCCAGCACAGCGAGCTATCAATGCACGTCCTCTGGTGGGGCTCGATCCGGAGTGCATTTTGATCGAGTAAAATCCCCACAATTTGCTCCAAGTGTGCCTCCAAGAAAGACTGTGTCACAGGATTATCATAATTCTCATAGGCTAGACGCATACAATTCACTGCGTTATCCCATCCCACGCTAGAGGCTTTGATCAAGCCCTCAATCACGACCTGAAACAAACCTAGGGAGGTACGTGGCACCTCCTCCTCTTGCTGCATTGTGGCACCTTCCTCCTCTTCTTCCTCCTCCTCGTCCAAGTCCTCCTCTTCTTCCTCCTCTTCCTTTTCTTGTTGTTTTTCTTCTTCTTCCGTTCCCTCGCCTTCTTCCTCTCGCTTTTCCTCCCCGACTATGTCCGCTAGTACAGGACGTGGCGGCGGAGGTAGTGGACGCGACTGTTGGCGCGGGCGCGGTGGAAGAGGCGGTTGCTGTTGCTGCTGCGGGAGAGGAGGTGGAGCTGCACGAGATCGCAAGGTGCCAGTTGAGGGTGGAGATGTTGATGAGGGGACGAGGCTCTGGTGCTGCTTTGGTGAGTGTTGAAGCGGGTGCTGGTGCGGCGGCGGCGGCGGCAGCGGCTGCGGCCCGCCGCTGCTACTGCTATTGTTGCTTTTGCTGCTCCTCGGACCGCTGCTGGTTGTGGTGCTTTCAATATTTTCGTCCGCCTCGTCCACGGACGGACGGCGTCGCTTGTTTAGGGCCCGCTGTCCGGTCCTGTACGGGTTTGTTTGAAGAGAGGAAACAGGAAGGGAGGGGGAGCCGTGGTTGATTGGTGGTCCCATCTTCTCCTGCACGGTGCCACACGCACGCGCATGCAGGTACACAGTTACAATCACTATAGCCGCGTGTCTACGCGCACACATGCCGCACACACATATGCCTCCGTCGCATGCCAGCCCCCCAATATTTCCCTCCCCTCACGTACCTCTCTTCGTTCTCACTAATTTTTAACTCCGGCCCTGAGGCGCATACACAATTATACAAGTCCGACCCCCCCGCTCGCCTGGCTATGGTGATAATAGTGTGATCGACAAAGATGATATGTGAGATTGATCGCTGTAGACACAAGATAGGATGCATGTTGCTGCCGCAATTGGAATCGGAAAGGGGGAGGCATGAGGAGAGGGTGAGGTCCTCATACCGAGGCCTGTCCCGCCCCGACACATTAGGCCAGCGCTCCCTCTCTCATTCTTTTATGCTCTTGCAGTGCGCTCGCGCACCATGCTTTCGCTCACTGGCTCTGGTGTGCCAAAGCTAGTAAAGAAGCTTTGGGCTCTCAGAGAAGAAGCAAACCGACGATTGCTGGAGAGAAATCCGCATCTCATGCCTCTCCTCAACAGCGCCTTTTTCTTAACCTGAACATCCCAAAATTGTACACTCGGGCACCAGGACACCCACAAGCAAATGTTGCCGCGTATCGCAAGACGAATCCGGCCCTTAAAATGCCATGTAGTAAACTCCTCGTCTTCGTCCTCGTCTTCGGGTTCGCCGCAGCAACGGCCAAACGCCTCGGCATCATCAGCGTTCCCCCTCCTGCCATCTTCGACCTCATTGAAACACCACCAGCACTTCAAACAGTACCGCCAGCAGCAAATACGTGGTCTGGCAGATTTGGGCAAGGGTGTCGATATCTTGGCGCCGGGGGAAGAAGAAACGGGGAAGGATCGAACGTTCTTGCTGGGCTACGATGGGGGAGGCTTCGAGGTGCGGGATATCAATTATCGGGGGTCCATTCTTGCCATGCCCTCGGCCTGCTTCTTGTGGAAGCCACGCAACGTAGAGGAAATCACACCCGAGTCATTGACAGCTTTGATGGTGGTCAGGCCGCCGATTGAGATACTGGTGGTGGGCACGGGGGAAGACTCCGTGAATCGCCCGTTGGCCCCTGCCACGCTGGCGTTTCTTGCCGCGAATGGCGTGGCAGTCGAACACATGGACACGACATCCGCGTGTTCTACATTCAATATTTTGAACCAGGAGGACCGGCGGGTGGCTGCTGCTTTGCTGGCAGTGGACACAGCGGCGGAAGAGAATGAGGAATAGGCAGGCAGGTTGTGTATATAGATGAAGATAAAGATGAACATGACAAGGGAGTGATAGAAGAGCCCTCTAGTATATGACGGGGAGGAAACTCTTGACACTGCAATGGTGGGCGTCTTCTTTCTGCTTGCCCTCTTTCTCCGTTGTGTTTTTTTCCTTTTTGCATCCTCCTCCCCTCCTCTATTTATATCTTCTAATTTTCTGTTATTTCTCTGTGCTTCAAATCGCGCAAGGACAAATGGCATGGGCAGGAAGATATAGCCGCACTTATTGGTGGGCGAGACTTTCTTTTTTGAAAGTTTGCCCTCTTCCAGTTGTTTTTGCTCCAGACAAGATGTGTTTCTCTTCTTTTGCTGTTGCCCTTTCCTCTCTTTATTCTATTTACCTCTTCGCCCTTCCTTTCATCTTTTTCTCTCTCATTCTCCCTCGCATTTTACTCGCATACACTACTTTTTGGTGTCAGCCACTTGCTGCTGCTGCTGCTCCTTGTTACACGCTCTCTTTTTAACGCGGTCAAGAACTGTCTCACACTCACAAACAAATTCATACACATACAAGTACACTTGCTCCTTCCCGTTCAATCTATTCTCCCAGCCATTAGATCTTTCTCCATTCCTTTCTCCTTTCCTCTTTCCTTGCCTCTGTCACGGCACAGCCCGCGCACCAAGAGTAGCACTGCTGCTAGCGCTGCTGCTCCTGCTCCTCCTACTCCTCCTGCCCCTCCTCCTGCTCCTCCTCCTGCTGCTGCTGTCTTGCTATCAACCCCGTCTTGGCCAACTGCACCCCTCCATTTGCAGAAGGCGCGCGACGACCACCATACATCATGGGGCTCAGCGTGCACTTGCTCTCTTCGGCGCCCTTCAGAAACGACGACAACAAGGAATCATCCGTCCTTCCCGAGGCAGGCGAGATAATCCCACCCCGCCTAGCCGACAGCCCAACCTCCATTCCCTCCTCTGCCATCCTTCGTTTCTCTCCCCGAGACATGGCCGGATTCACGTCAAAGTCCCCATCCACCTCAATGTCCATCCTCGCGTCCTCTTCACCCACTGCTGCGGCTGCTGCTGCTACTGCTGCTGCTACCCGCTTGGCCCCCCGTGCCGCCGCCTTGCCCGCAGCTTTCTCCTCTCGTCGAGCCTCTTTTCTCGCCTCATGTCCTCTCTCCCACTCCTTCCTTCGGATTGCCCGCTCCTTTCGCCGAAGCATTCGTTCCTTTTTCGCCAGACTTTTCTCCGCCTCCTTCAACTTCCTCAACTCCGCTCGCTCAAGCTTCAACCGTCTCAACTTCGCTTGCATCCACCTGAGCTTCTCGGCGTCCTTTAGCGCACGCACCTCCATACAGACGCTCCCCCTGTTCTGAATAAACCACAAATCCCGGAGTACCGGCGTGGTAAATTCGCCCACTAGACGGACACGCAACGCAGCCACCCGCGGCTTATACTGGTCGGGGCATGTCAAGCGCACGCGTTTCAAGAGCCGGTACAGGTCAAAGAAAGCGTGGAAGAAGCTTTCGCCCGAATGGATCCCGGAGAGGAGATAGTGCATGGGCTGAAAATCGGCCTTTGTTAGGCCGTCCAATATTCTCTCGAACTCCCCCAAATACTTCGCGATCACCTCCGCGGTACGCTGCTGCTCGATGGCGACGAGCAAACGACGATTATGCCCCGAGAGGCTGTTTATGAGCTTGGGAACTTCACGCGATAGGTGCAAGAACGGGCAACCAGGCAGAGTCAGCAACGCATCTTCTTCCGTATTGCTGTTCTGGGGGGGCGGGGGCTCGGTGTGGTGCAGGTGGTGTTGTTGTCCGTTCGAAGAGGAGGAACAAGCGCCATGACTTGAGGGTGAATCAGCATGCGCAGATAAAGACAGTCCCACCCCACCTCCACTGACCTCAGCTTTGCGTCGCTTTCTTTTTTGTCTCTTCTTGGGCTCTTTGGCCTCCTCATTTACCTCGCCCGCGGGCCCCTCGTCCATTCCGCTTACACCAGCCGCTGCGTTGGCATCGATGCTCCTTTCTCCTGGCGACGTCATCGCTTCCGACTTGGCCGCGAGTGATACGCGGGAGGAGCGCGCCTGGGACTGAGAGGGCTTGTCACCCGCGGTGCTACAGTGAAGGACTTTTTTTCTGGCGCCGCTGCTGCTGGCATGTACGGGAGCGGTACTCTTTGTTGAGGTTAATGAGGAGGAGGAATTGACAACAGCGACGACGGGTGCGCGCATCTTGCTGAGTTCAACCATGAATTTTAACTTTTTGTTCATCGTCAGGTCCCGCAACAGGTCAAAGAGCGCTGAGCCATTCTGGCGAACAAAGCCCATGTCGAGGTTCTGCTCAGTCATCATGCCCATCAATATCTCCAGGTCCATCATGTGGTCGTCCTCAGCGTCGCCAACACCGACCACGTCGGTGACAAAGAGGTGGATGGCTACAGCATATTGCACGCAACGGACAAAGTCATCCGCGTACGGCGCGTACTCGGTCGAAGGTTTCATTAGCCGGTATTCGCCATACTTGGAGTGAAGCCACAGGCCTTGATACTGCTCTTGTGGGTGTGCGTAGATGCTCCAGGTCTGCACAGCCACTTCGACCGCCAATTTTGAGGGCGTGTTCGCCGGAGCGCCTGGCGCGGGAACGATATTTCTGGGGGGGGGAAGGGTTGTTGTGCGGTGGCGCGCGCGCGGTAAGTGAAGTGGCTGAGGGAGGCATATTTGCCCCGAAAACTCGTTTTTTTTTTTAAGAAGGGACGATTCGAACAAGAAAGAAAATGACGCACGAACTTACCCGTAGAGTATCATGTTGAGCTTGCTCCGCTTGTGCAAATAGTTCAGGCTCTCAATATTGCCCTGTACAGGTTGCAGGAAGGGGGGGTAGGTGGGGGGGCGAGTTATGTCATATCATGCCATCATACTCGCTCTTATCTTGGGAGCCAAAACATAAAAACAAACATAGATGTCAGTGAAGTATAAACATACAGAACCGCCAGACAAGTATGCACGCGATAATACAATACGCACGTTCGAGCCTCTTTTTTTGCGTTCCGATGCTCCTCCGGCTTTTGGTTATGTAGACATCCAACCTTTGTCATCTTTACGATTCATACCTTGATGTCCTTGAGGGAATAGTTTTCGATGTAGCGGTAGGGCTTATTTGAGACACCGCTGCCTTTGCCTCCAGCCGCGGCCAGCATGACAGTCTCGGGGTCCTTGTCGTGCTCGAACGCCTTAGACAGCTTTGTGTCCTTCGCCAAGGCCTCTTCCTTCATCATTGCGTTATGAAGGGTGGGGAGGGTGGTAACGGTGCTTGTGGTTGTGGCGGGTTGGCTGGTCCGTTGGGATGCGGGCGTAAGTTCTTCGTTGGAGTTTTCCCACGCTTTCTACGGCTCTGTGTGTGCGGCGGTCGAAAGTAGACATGAGTATAATTTGTGGACACACTGTTATAAGATCCGCCTCGCTGCCCTCATAACAAGCCTGTTTGGAATGATGATGCCTAGGGCCTATGTTACCGGGAGGTCGTGTTCACAATTATGTAGAGGGACGACGAAAGTAAAGAGGGATCCGCGAAAAGGGAAGAAGGACGTGTTCTGGTATAATTCAGCGGTCCGTTCCAAAATGCGCGACTTCAAGGCCCGGCACATTAAGGCATGTGCATGCCTCTATGCCAGAGTCCTGTGTCCCAGGCTGTAGTGTGGTGCTGTCTTGCGTTGCCGATCAGTAGAGAAATGAGTGAAGCAGGCAACGCCTGGCAACGCAGCGAGGCCTTCCATCTGCCTCAAGTAAGGGAGGAGGTTTTTCCTTGTGGGTGTGGCTCGTACCGGGCCCTTTTTGTGAGATGTACACCCGCGACTCCACAGCAAACGCTTGTCTAACAAGTGTTTGACAGCGCGCAAGCGATTTGTCTAGATTCTGGTGGATTGTAGAGGATCTAAGTATTTTCTATTCCTCCTCTTTTTCTTTCTCCTTTGGTCCCCCCCATCCCCCGATGTTCGATGGTCATCAACAAAAGTGTCGCAAAGTATTGGTAAGAGGAAATAGATGTAAATTATGCCTGAAAATTTTTGTACTACTGCCATGTTCTTCGTGGCCCTCTATTTTCCACTTCCGATGGGAGAGAGGGTGGAACTCAGAGTTAGTGAAAAGGGGGGGCAGAAAAAGGACCAAAAAAGAAGTGACAGCTAAGAATGAAATATAACTTAAATCACTTTGTGAGGTGATAACTTTTGACACAAGGCTAATATACTTTCTTTGTATATGATTATGGTCAAAATGCAAAGTTCCGCGCTTGGCGTGCCCGCAAGAGTCCGCGCAATTGGCGATTTTGCTCGTCGTCGTCGTCTGCCCCTGCCCTCCATCCAGGTTCGTCTTCGCGCTCCTCCTGACCATCCTCATCTTCTTCCATCAGGTCATACATCCGTCTTCCACTGGGCCGTAGTCCAATGTTGCCCAGCTGCGCTCCCTCTTGTATGGGATTCATAGCTAGTCCGAGCCGCTTGCCTCGTCTTTCTTTCGAGAAGTGCCAAAAGACCAGACCTAATGCCAGGCATATGAGTGGAAGACGAATCCAATTGAATTCCAAACCCTTGGGTCTACGGTAGGGCAATATGGCTTCAAACAGCACCAGTTGTCCACCGTCGTCCCTTAGACTTGCGTGCTTATCTATTAATGGGTTCCCGCTTGTCCCTAGGCCCATGTACACGACAAAGGTGGGGGATATGCGACTGGAAGACCCGGCACCACCACCATTTGTCGAAAAGATAATCCTAGGACTCTCCTCTTCTTTCGATAAAGCAGGGGGAGGAGGAAACTTAAGTTGAAAGACCAACGGCAACGGCGAGGCGGTGTCGCGTAGTCCAGTTGTGTTATATGCAAAGATGTTCCCACGCATGGAGACAGCCAGTAAGTAACCACCGGGTACTGTTGCAAGAGATACGGGCGCGGAGCCTTGTATATCGCGTGTCATTTTTTTGGGGGATTTGGGAAAAAGGGGATGTAATGAACATTAATCCACAGACTCTGTCATCAGACCATCTCCGAACTTAACGCTCACAATTTCATACCTCTGCGGCACTACAAAATCAATCTTTAATCTTCACACGCTCCCTGCTCTTACCTCCGGTGCGTGAAGCCAGTTTTTTTAGCAAGGCGCAGTTGCCTTCAGCTGCAGCTCCACCATACATAGGCTGCTGCTGCTGGTAGGGATGTCCCCGCCGCGCGTGAGGTGGGCTAGTATCGAAGGACAATATGTCGCCTTGAGCCGAGGAGGCGTGCAGAACTTGTGGGGAGAAAGAATCCCAGGCCAAAGAAATCAAGGGTCCGTGTCGTCCGAGGCAATAAGCAGTCCTGTATGGTTCCAGAGTCATGGCGCTCAGGAAGTGCACGTCCCTGTGTTGAAAAGGAACACGCGTGGCATGCTTACGAAACCCACAATCTTTAAAATTGTAGTCTTTATTAATCAGCTCCCGCTTACCTGTCAGCAGTGTATAAAAGGGTTTTGCCGTTTCTTATTAGGGCGTAGACGGGGTGGCCCGTGTCGATCGCCTGTGAGTAAAAAAGTGGGTTTAGAGTCTGTAAAGTGCGTGCTCATTGGAAAAACTGAAACCAGAAGCTTCAGTGTTCTTATTTATCTGAAGAATGTCCAATCAATGAAAACAAGCCTTTGAGTGCTATTGCATTTTCATTTTAGTCCCTACCTTGAACAAAGTCCCGTTTCGGAAATGGCACTGAATGTTGCCGGCTGCATCCCCAGAAAACACCAACCAGCCATAGCTTCGATGCTGGTATAGAAGCGCGCTCAACACCGGTGAGCCTGCGCTTGTCGCCGCTATTTCACGGGCTTTGACTGGTGGTTGTAAAGCTGATATGCCCTCCTTCGTTTTGGCTTTGACTGGTGGTGGTAAAGCTGATACGTCCTCCTTCGTTTGGGCGTCTAACGGCAGCAAGGTGGCCTCGTGCGCTATTTGCATTCCGAACCCATCTGAAGAAGTAATATTGGGAGGTACAGCAAAGAAGGGAGGGCTTGAAAACGACTCTGAAGAAAGAATTTTTCTTCTTCCCGCGATGATTTTGCCATCTTTCCATAGCTGAACATTGTGTAGGCTCAGGGAACCGTCCCGTCCCCCCGTAACCATCAGGGCGTCCTCTCCGTCGACTGCCTCAAACGCTATAGAGGTTATGGCTGCACTAGAATGACCAACCGGAGTGTACTGACTTAGGAGCTGACCTTTGAGGTCGTAGAAGTAAAGCGAAGAAGCGCGACGGCTGATGTTACTTGCGATGCTGTCATCGCTCCGCTTTCCTGCCTTCGTGTTATCGGCTGTATCGGCGCGTGCAACAACAAGCACGTTCACGGCCTTGCTGAACTGCATGTGGCTACCTCGTGGCGCCGCCTTACCTCGGGCCCGCTGGAGTGTAAGCAACTTCACTGCAGTCACTCGGCTATTCTTGCCTGCCTCAGTGCTTTCTGTACCCCCTTTCATATTCCCGGTCCCAGGCAAGGCAGCCAATCGCACGAGATAATCCTCGGCCAGAGCGTTACCTGTGCCGCCGTTACTGCTGCCGCTGAGTGACAGGGTTGATGGCTCAAAGACAGGTTCCATGCATTGTGAGGTTTTGGTATCCCTTCCTTCGCCTTCAATGGCCCCGGCGGCGACATGCCTTCGGTAGGCCTCTAGCAGGCGGAGCTTCGTGGTCTGTAAACGAATGAGTTCTGCTAGCTCGGCAAGCTCTTCATCTAAGGCTTGAAGGGATGAGCTGCTTTTGCTATTGATGACGGCACTACCGGTGGTGGATTTAATACCCCCACCGAATTTCTGGAAGGGTATCAAGAGAAGAATGGGAGCGGTTGGGTCTCAAAGGGGGCGGGCTGTTTTTAAGCTGTATGTACATCATCAGTACTTACCCAGGCTGACGATGGCGACAAGACAATAATTAACAGGAGAAGAGGCTGAAAGGTGCAATAGTTTCTGGCCATCGTAGTCGTAGGACCCCTGGGGCTTGGGTCAGTGCTTGCACAGGGAGCTTCTGCTCCTCCAAGCGCGCTGTCGGCTGTCGGTTATTTTTATCAAAGGCAAGCGACGATGACACCTCCTGAGGAACGCGGTGCCGGATTTACGGACACTTTCTCCTTAATGTCGTCGTCTTCTTCCTGTATTTTTTTATTCGTGGTTTTCAAGTGAAAGTGAAGTTTGGCTTGTAGTAAGTGCTTGTGATAACACACAGAAATGGGCAGGAGGCAGGAGGTCGGCGAGTCGACTCGGACGCGGAGCTCACACATATTGTCTACATTCGAAATATTGCACCCGTGTTTAGACGCCCACAGACACATGCTACCGAAACTTTCACGGGTCGTGCTGGTCAAATCATTGATTTTGTTGCCCTTGCTGCCCGCCTTAAGGTGGCCTGCTGTGCCGATCCCAGTTTCGTCATTATTACCGTCACAAGCAGTAACTCGATGTTCCGCGCCCAAGACACCACATGATCGTGCCGCTGCTCCTGTCACCTATTCGCACGACCTTCGGCTGTTGTAATTTTCTGCTGTCTTGCTTCTGACTTCTCGTATTCCCAAACAAATAACAGAGTTAGGGCAAAAGAACCGGTCGGACTTGCCACGGACTTGACAGGCGCCTCTGGTCACAGCGTCCTTGTGTGTCCCACGCAAACTCCATCATGTGCAGGACCACCACACTACGATTCCCCCTCCTGCCAATCCTGGTGGCTTGCGCTTCCACACTTGCCCACAAGCAGCTTTCGTCCTTCCCCGAGCATGGCCATTTCGCAGTGGCAGCGCTCATCATCGCTCTAGGCTTCGGTATGTTTTTTTCTGTTAGGGCTCGAGAGGCGCAGATTTAGTTTGCATGTCATGATTATTAGTCGACTTTATTCGACTGACACGGGTTGATCAACTTTGCCGAGGCAGCTGTAGGCGCTATGTTCCTCCTTTTACAGTACTGCCGCTTTGCGTATGTTCCTCATTTTCTCTCTCACCCTCCTTCCCTCCCTCCAAGGCTGCTATGCCCTCCTTTCTCTTCTCCTCCTTACCACCTGCGAGTCCGATCCTATATCAGAAACACGAAAACTGATGGGGAAATTTACATGCCAAGAAGCGAAGCAAGGGATAAAGGTTGACAGTGTAATTGATGATTATAATCGGTTACAAAGTGACGCGCACACAACTCAAAAAGACCGGAATAGCAGCTATTCGGCATTAGTGAATGCGTACTATGGTGAGTGAGAACAAGCAGGCAGAAGGGAGTGAGAAAGGAAGTGTAGAAGTGGGGATCGTAAAGCTAATGGCATTATTATTTTCCTTACCATTTGTTTCTACTCACATATCAAACATCCCCTTTTCTTCCCTCATTTTAGACCTGGCGACATTGTTTTACGAATGGGGATGGGGTCAGTCTTTTCATTTCGCAAACCAGCTCCGAGACGAGAATTTCAAGCAGAGCATTCGGCGGCATGAATATTACCTGGCTTCGCGGTTGGATAATTTGCAGACGGGTGCGAGTTTGTTGGATTGCGGGTGTGGCGTGGGCGGGCCGATGAGGTATGATTCTGATTTGTAGTGTCCTCTTTTCAGGTCTCACTGCTACTTGTCATGTTTTTGAAACGATCTTCGCTTCGAGACCTCCCTCCCTCCCTCTCTTATCTTCTACCCTACCAGGAATATCTCCCGTTTTACTGGAGCCAAGATCACAGGTGTAACCATCAACAAATATCAAGTCACGCGTGGGAACGAGCTGAATGCTCAAGCGGGGCTGGAGGCGATGTGTAAAAGTGTACACGGAGACTTCATGGCACTGCCGTTTCCCGACTGCTCGTTTGATGGGGTGTATGCGATTGAAGCGACGTGCCATGCACCCGACCGGACGAGGGTTTTTGCAGAGATTTTCCGGGTGCTCAAACCCGGGCAGAATTTTGCCTGCTACGAATGGTGCTTGACCGGTGAGTTTCCCTAGTCTCTTTTTTTTGTTAACGCTTCCTCGGTATTGGTAAATGCCTCCCCAGCATAGATGTAAGTCGCCACTCATCCGTCGTCGCCTTCATTTCGACATCTATTCCCTCCTTCCCTCCTTCCCCTCCCAGACAAATATGACAAATCCAACCCTGCGCACCGCCAAATCAAAAAGCAAATTGAAGAAGGCGATGGGTTGCCCGACATGGCTCAAACCCACGAAATGGACGCCGCGCTAAAACAAGTCGGCTTCACTTTAATTGAAAGCAAGGACATGGCCGTAGAAATGACCGAGGAGGAGTTAAACGCAGGAGGAAAAACGTGGTATCACCCATTGACCCCGTCCTACAACGTGCTCTCTCAACGGTTTCAGTTTACCCCGGTAGGAATGCCGTTGACAACGATGCTTTTGAAGATGTTGGAATTTATGCGATTAGCCCCGACAGGAACTAGCAAGGTGCAAACTATGCTACAGCAAGGGGCGATTGGTCTAGCCAAAGGGGGAGAAAAAGGCATTTTTACCCCGATGTATCTATGTGTAGCACGCAAGCCGCTGGGGAAAGAGTGAGGGAAAGGCTGAAGGAAGGTAAGAAGAAGGAATAGAGGGAATTGAGTAGAGAAGGAAGAAGAGAAGAAATAAGAGCAGATAGTAATGCACAACAACAAGAACAACAGCAACAGCAAGGAATGAGGGTGTAAAGGAAGAGGAGGAAGAGGAGGAGGAGGACATAAGGGCGGACGATGGTCTGCATGTATTCCGCAGTTGTTTTTTGTTGGCAAATAGAGACGGAGAAGTTGAAAGGGAAAGGTAGGAAAAGAAGGCTAAAGCAGGAGGAGATGGAAAAGAGATAATATCTTTATCTGCTCGTGTGGGCGTGTGTACGTAAAGATTTATTATCTCTCCGCGGTCAAACAAGGAAGCGAAATTAGAACAACAATTTATAACCCCCGAAAACCATGAGAGCGCGCGGAAGATAGTAGGAAGAAATCAAGAATGGAAACAGTTTAAACCAGATCCTTGAGTCCAAGAGCAGGTACGAATGTGAATGAGGGAAATTAAACCAAAGATAATTCAAAAATTAAATTTAAAAAAGGCCTCGATCAGGCGAGGACCGGGAAGGAAGAAAAAAGAGATATGAAGAAAAAGGGCAAGTTGCATTAAGTATTCTCCTTTCCTCCTTTTCCCGCTTTTGAAAAGTAGGTGTGGCTTTCATTTCATTTTCTTCTCGTAATTATTCTACTCATTATCATTATTCTTCCTCTTCCTTTTCTTCCTCTTTCAAGAAGTAAATCTACATCCTCCTATCCAAGCACGCACGCACACGCATTGTACGTATTCTCACCATTTTTCCAACCAGCATTAAAGCTCTGTGCTGGCTGTTTCCAACCGAACACTCACGGGCTCGGTCGCATAACGCGTAGTCGAAATCAATTCCAACACTTTCTGGAGCTTCACTTGGGCATCCGTGAATCTTGCAGCCATCTGCGCCAGCTCTTTATCTCCCGCTTTATTATCATTTTGAATTGCTTTGGTAGCAAGGAAGTCGACTTGTTCCAGATTTTCAATAAATTGATTATAAGCCTTGTCGGTGTCCTTTTTGATAGGGCCGTCCAACCCAGCAATGATGCGCCGGCAATCCCTTCGAATTTCCGAAACGGGGGGAACTCGCAACGACTTCTTAATACCATAATAATCCTTAGTGGACACAAAATCTTCATACAGCTTTAAAGCTTCCACGCTATCTTTAACCCCCTTGACACTCTCCCGAATTTTGAGCTCGCTTATAACAGGGGAGGCAGCACCGGCCGCGCTGGGGAAAGAAGCGAGGAGGCTACCCAAGGCACCCATGGCACTCAATGCGGTGGCAGAATACTGGAGCACTTCTCTATGGATGAACAAGGTAGGTGGGACAAGAATGGAAGCGTGTGTGTTTAAAGGTGGGGGGGGGGGGGAACCTATCCGCCACGTACCTTCTCTCCATGCCGTTGTCGTCGTTACGAGAGGCCGCCAGTGGTTGTGTCCGAGGGGAAGGGCTGCGGAAGTTCAAGGGGAGCTGGAAGGCCGTGGTCGTGGCTGTGTTTGTATTCAAGCAACGCGGAAAAATAAGGCCATCGGAAAGGGGGTTGGAAGCTTGTTCCCTTCGACGTACCAGCTACGAAGGCCGCAATGACGATGATGCGCATGATGATGGGACTGTGGGCAACTGATGGGGGAGAGCGCGGTAGAAACGTGGCTGTGGGTCATCGGAGAGGAAGATGGTAGAGAATTTGAGCATAATGTCACAAGTTTTATGGTACTTGGAGGCAAAAGGCAGGTCGTGGAATGCCACGGAGACGTGGCGAATTGGATTGTCCTAGCCCGTCGCCAACGCCCTCTAGAGGCCCTTCGATTCATGACCTCTGTACATATGTGACCAGTCCTAGGCCTCCAGCCTTGTGGTGTCCACCACGAAATCCATCTCTGGCTTCGTATGCCTGGGTGCTGGTTACCAAAGAGGTCTTCAGGAGACGCACACAGAATGCCTCCTCGCCCTCGCCCTCGCCTCCCCTTATCCTCCACACACCGCCCTACAACAACACCCTTATGTTTTCCTCGCGCACTTCCACCACCCGCCCACCCATAGTATTATAATAGCTCACGCCCTTCGTTTCTACTTCTATTCCGCCTCGGACGCAAGCTTCCATGTCTCGCGGAGTGGTATGTAGCAAGGATTGTCGGAGTAATCGAGCAGCGTGCTCGTGACTGCAGGTGCTCTAGATGCCCTGTCCTCCTTTTTTAACTTGAATCTTAACAAGTCACGCCACATTCTACTCTGACAGATTCTAGTGCTGGCCTTGCTAGCCACGGCATCGACCACCAGAGCTTTTTTCGGGCACGTTGGTCCTCGTACCGCGTCCTCCGTCGCCAACGCTCTACGTCTCGGAAACCGTCACGCAGCCACATCTGCCCTCTCTATGATGGCAGGCGAGAAAAAATACCAGGTGGTGTTGGTCCGGCATGGAGAAAGCACGTGGAATGACGAGAACAAGTTCACGGGGTGGTATGATTGCCCCTTGTCGGTCAAGGGGTTGGAGGAGGCTAAGGAGGCAGGCAAGGCGCTCAAGGCGGCAAACTTGAAGTTTGATCTGGCGTACACCTCGGTATTGCGTCGGGCGATCCACACCTTGTGGTTGTGTTTGGAGGAATTGGATTTGATGTGGATCCCGGTGAAGAAGAACTGGCGATTGAACGAGGTAATGCGGGATGATTGTGGGAGGGAAGGATAATTGTATAACAAATTGGGAATGAAGCTTGAGCGGAGATGGCGAGTTTTTGAAATGTATGCTTTCGGAAATTTATATTCCCCGTTGTGTAAATGTAATGCCTTTTACTTTATTGAAGGACCAGCAAAAAGGAAGTTGTCGGACTCTATGTCTACATAGAGTGGATAGGGTCAAATTCGAGATCGATTTTTTTTTCCGTGTTCTCCTCTCACTTCCCTTGTCTTGTCTTCTCCTCCCCCCCGCATCTATAGCGGCACTATGGCGCTCTCCAAGGCTTGAATAAGAAAGAAACCGTGGAAAAGCACGGCATCGAACAAGTCAACATTTGGCGCCGCTCCTACGACATCCCCCCTCCCGTCGTCGATACCTCCTCCGAGCACTACCCAGGCAACGACCCCAAATACGCCGATGTCCCCAAGAGTGAATTGCCGTTGACCGAGTCTTTGAAGACGACCAAAGCTCGTTTTTTGCCTCTGTGGGAAGATGAGATCGTGCCTGACATCAAGGCAGGGAAGAAATTGGTCATTGCTGCGCATGGCAACACGATTCGGGCGCTGGTGCAGCACTTGGACGGGATCTCCGAGGAGGTGATTTGTGAGTTGAATGTCCCAACAGGCGTGCCCCTGATTTATGATCTAGATGAGAACATGAAACCGGTGAAGCATCCCGATGCGATCGCGCCGTTACAAGGACACTACTTGGGGGACCAGAAGAAGATCCGCGAGAAAATTGCGGGAGTGGCGGCGCAGACGGGACCCAAGAAGTAGAATAGCGCAGATGAAACGTAGATTATCTTTATCGTCATTTATGTATGTGTGTTCTTCGTGATTTGATTAGCCCTGAGGGAGGGGTGGGTAAGATGAGTGGAGGAGGCCAGAGGTGTAGCTGGAGAGCGTTTCGCAAATGCGAGGTGTGTGTGGATGCCGGGTTTGGTCAAATGGCTGTGTAATTCCCATTTTTTGTTCTTTTCAATTAAAAAAAGAGAAGTTGGAATGGAGGGTGTGTGAGAGTTCAATTTAAGAAGGGGAAGGGTCGTCATTCGCTGTCGTGGTTGGCAGCTCTTCTCGACCTCCCCACCAAAAGGAAGAAAGAAAGAAAAAGAGACGGGTGGAAGGCAAGGAGAAGGGGAATTCGGCTGTATGTGAAAGAAATTACGTTTTTGTTTAATAGGAGGTCACTATCCAGCATGGGACTTGTACAAGGGGGCTGTTACCCGCCCTAATTTCGGTCTCCCCCAACCCCCATTTTTAAAAAAAGTAGCCTTCACAACGGGTTCCCCCCAGCGTTTCGCCTCTCATTTGAACCGGACAGGATAGAAGTGTGGGAACGATGGCATGATCAGGTTAACCCGGAGATAAATCACAGTGCGTGGATTATCGAAGAAGAGAATATGTTTGTGATACTTACGGCGAATGACGAGCCCATGGGCGGAGATAGGAAAGCTTTTGTTTGGACGAATGGCGAACAGTATCAAGAAAAGGTCGCACGGTGTGCAGGGGCGAAAAACAGGCGAAAAGCACGGAAGCATCGGTGAGGAAGAGCAATGATGCAAGGAAATGCATCGCTGCTGCTCTTGCTCCTCCTCCTTCTGCGGTCTCGGTTCTGTACCGCTTATACACAGGCCGGGGAGGCGAGGCACACAAAGAGGAAGACGAAAAAGAAGAGAGGGGGGAAGAGCAGCACCTGTCGGTGCATCCAGCAGCACCTCATCTTTACATGAGTCAACGAATTATTGGCAGCTGTAGCAGCAGCGGTGACGGCGGCTGTGGGGGTGATAGCAGCAGCAGCGACATGCGCTGGTGTGCTTATGCGTCGACATGGATGGAGTCGTGCCTGAATCTGTAGGCGACTAACCAAAGTGAGAAAGGGCATGAGAAGGAGGTGGGGGAGCCTTAGGATGAAGAAGAAGACGAAGAAGTCGAAGAAGAAAAAGAATGGAAAGACGAAGGAGGAGAAGAGAAAGAAGAAGAGAAGGAGGAAGAGGAGGAGGAAGAGGAGGAGGAAAAGGAAGTGGAAGAGAATGAGCGTGAGATATCGAAGGGGTGTACATGCCCTCCTGTGAGCCCTTGGAGCGCTTCAGACTCTCCTCTGCCCTGTACGCCCATAAGTATTTGCTCGAGGTTTCAAGATTTTTTGCGGCACACACTCCCTGTAAATTGTTGCTCTTGTCTGTCCTCCCCTTCACAAGTTGGTCCCATTCTTCCTCTTACCCCCGAACTGATGCCTATCCCATCTGTCCGCCTCAGCCAGCTCCGACAGACGCAAATGTTGATCGCCAGTTTCAGAAATGTTATCATCGCCAGCAGCAGCAACAAGAACGATAACATCGGCAGCAGCAATAATACCAGGTACAACGACAGGAGCAACCTGAAAATAAGCTGCAATGTCAACAACAACACGCGTCGGTTTTGGCGCATTTCATAACGGACTCGGGTGGGGAGAAGCAGCAGCGACTTTACCAACAGCAACAGAGACAGTCACCCCAAGAAGTGACATAAGCACAAGCTCGCACCAGCGGCCGATGACATGCAAGTGAATAAAGGAGGACCACAACGACTAGGAGGAGACCTTGGAAGTGCTAGTAAAAAGGATATCAGAAAAATGCTGATGGGAGAGGAAGGTGTCGTAAACACAGCCCGCTCGCTAGATTTGCTTCGGAGAGCGGTAGAGGAGAGAGATGAGGTCCTAAGCTAAATGCGCGGGTGTTGCGAGTAGCTCAATTGTTGCTTAAGAGAGGTGATTATTTCTGGGAGAAAATGAACGCATGAGCGCAGTTTCAAGGTTTATCGAAATATGTTAGTGAAAGAAAGCTGCATGTTTTTATTTTCCCTTCGAGTGAATGGGAAGTGGATTGAGTAGTAGGAGGGAGTGATGGAGTCGTGCGAGCTAGCAAATTTGGAAATATAAAGAAGTCATCTAACGCTTTGCGCTTTTATTGACGATGTGCCCTTTATTTTGAATGCGTGCTCGAATGGAAAGTATGAGAAAAGGGGAAAAGGGAAAAAGGAGGTGGGAGGTTGGAGGCGGGAGGTTGGAGGCGGGGAGCCCCTCCAAGGTATGAGAGACCCCCTCCCCACTTCACAAGTTAAAGGACGTACATACACCCATTCAAATAGATAGTATCATTCTATAAGGCTCAACCATGTCCGGGCCTGCATCGATCTCATGAAACAATAAAATTAAGCCCATTGCATGGGCCAGTTGGAAGGGCCAGCTGCCACCGAGCCAGATCGACATCTACACTGTGAGCTGGCCTTCCATTGGATCTCCTTCTGCTCCCTTTCGTACCCGACGCTGCCCACACCACTCACCACTGGTTACACGTTCCACGTCACAGGTATTTTAACACTTTATCGACACCTCGCACCATGTTTGTCGCCCGGTCCTCTTTGCTGTGCGTCGTGGCCGTCGTCCTTGCTTGCGTTTCCCAGGCCTTCATTATCCCAGCCCCAGCCCCAGTCTCTGCCCCGTCGGTCCGCCATAGCCGCAGTCGGATGGCGCCTTTGCAAATGGGTTTTTTCGACTCCATTAAGAAAGGTTTTGAGAACGAGGCACAAGTCCAACCGGCACCCAATGCCGGCCTCAAGAATGTACGTGCAAGTGAAAGGACAAGGTCGAGGTAGTGAGACGATGACGTCAGGCCTCTATGAGCGGAATAGACACTACCACGCAGCAATGCGCTCTTATATTATCGAATGACATGCATCTAGGATCGATAATGCGGGAAATGGCTAGTGTAACCAAGGCCTACAGGCCTCGTACCTTTGTGTAGCCTATACTCGTGCCTTCTCCCCTCACACACCATCCCCTCTCCAAGCATGCACCCCACCCCATGGCCTTCATCATCTTCCCTCTGCACCCGCCTACGCAACCACTCACGCCCCCGCCTATCTTTCTTTTTTTTTCTGTCCCTGCATGCACTCAGGGCCCCCCCATTGTGACCATCACGTTCCTCCCCGCCAACAAGAAAGTCCAAGCCGTGGCCGGGCAAAACTTGAAAGACGTCGCTCTTGCCGCCAAGATTCCCATCAAGTACAACTGCAAAAAAGGGGAGTGCGGGACTTGCGAGATCGATTTGAATGGGAAAAAGGTCAGGACATGTGTCGGCATTGTGCCCCGTGGGGCCCGTAAGAATGAAGTGACAATCAAGGTGCTCAAGTAAGGAAGAAGTGCAGCAGCAGCAGCAGCAACACCAACGCTGCTGTTACTGCCGCTGCTGCCATATCGAGATCTATCCATCCTTCCTCCACACGTGCATATAGAAAAGACACAAGATATGAGAAGATTAGGGAAAAAAGTGCCTCCTATGAGTCCAATAGTCTTTGTATACTTCCCTCTTTTGGACCGTACACCAAATCCTTCCCTGCCGTCCCTCCCCTCCCTCACTTTCGCTTGGCCACCCGCCTTGTACCCACCCTGTGGAAAAGATGGCGAAGCGGTTATGCCTGCATGCAGATGAAGATGAGAATAGAAGAGAGAGCGGAGAAGGGAGAAGAAGCAATCAAATGTCCTTGATAATACAGCTCAAACTCATATCGTTGCTCTTTACTTTCTTTGATTTTCCTATCCCACGATGGGATCGTGGGATGAGTATCGGGTACTTTCTAGTTCTTAATTCGATTTGAATTTCTTTTTCCTATAAATCGCGTACATATGTGTGAAATTTCAAAATACCATTACTTTCCTATCACTCTCATTCGCACACACGCAAACACACACACTCACACCCGTACACACACGCAGGCACTCACACACGCACATGTGCGTACAATAACTCAACATTTTTTCGCCGTCATTGCCTCAATAGTTGTCGCCAATGTCACACCTCCATCTTATTATCTCATTGCTACTACTATTTACTCCCCACCCACCCATCCTCCCTTCCTCCCTCCTCCCTCACACATGCATCACCCCCAAAACAAAACTCATTACCAAAAAGCCGACTCCTCCCGCAAACACCGCCTCCCTTTTCGACGCGAACTCCACCGCTTGGGGCGCCAGTTCGAAAACACTCAACCGAATCATCACGCCCCCCACCACAGAAAGCAAGCCCGCCACCACTGCAGGCGTCAAGGACGAGGGTCCCACAAAGGCAACAAACAACACTCCTGCTGGCTCAGCCAGTCCTGAGAGTAAGGCCACAAGCAGGGCTTTTTTCCGACTCCCCGTGGCGACATAAATGGGTATGGCACATGCCGCGCCTTCGGGGAGATTGTGAAGGGCGATGCTTATGGCGAGGGGTAGACCTAAGTTCAATCCCTTTAAGGAAGCGGCGAATGTGGCAATGCCTTCGGGAAAGTTGTGCAGAGAAAGAGAAAGGGCTACTTGAAGGCCTGACCAAAGGAGGGAGTTGCGTCGCTGTCGTTCGAGAAGGGTGAAGGAGGGGCTGGTAGTGGTTAGAGAGGAAGAGGGAAGGGAGGCGTAAGGCTCCGTGGTCCCGCTGTCGTTGAGCGAGAAGAAACCATCTTCGTCAGCAGTGGCAGCAGCTGCAGTAGTGTCTGAAGAAGGCTCCCGACGAGAGTGCTGTTCATTGATGTTGCTGCCGTTGTTGCCGCTGCTGTTGTTCCTATTCCTGCCGTTCCCTCCTCTCCGCTTCTCTACCATCTCAAGCCCTTTTCCCCCATTCCGCGCCTTAATCCAATCTGCCTCCCAAAATGCACTCAGATCCGGTTCGGGCAACAAAAGCTTCACCATGGAAATCGACGCTGCCCCCATACCTGCCAAGGAGATACATTGCCACACCTGTATTCCCTCCAAGGCCTCTGGTATTATCTCCAAGAGGGTAACAGCGATCATGAAACCAGCAGCCATTCCTTGTGCCAGTCCCAATCTACGACCCGTCATGCCATTGGGCTCTAAGCAGACGATGAGGGCGCCCAAGACAGTTGCGAGTCCAGAGAGGGTGGTGAGAAAAAGGGCGAGAGGAAGGGAGGAGATGATGGAGAGGTCTTCAGCTGAGGTGGGGTCGGGGGAGTTGGGTTGGGAGTGGAGCAAGTGTGCTGGTCGTTCTCGAAATAACATAGTTTAAGCCGTGTCTGTGGAAAGGAGGAGAATGAAAAGGGTAAATGATTGGGTGAGTAAATTACAGGGGCGTCGATTCGATCGCAGCACAGCTTTGTCCCGCCTCGGAGACCGAGGGCGTCGCAACGGTAAAAGTCAAAATTGGCCGACACCAACAGTATCGTCCCTCCTAAAAGAGGCGCCTGGAAGGCTCTCGAATGGTGCCTGCCGCTTTCGCTAATCCGAAGGACCGATTTTTGCCTGAGGTAGAGAAGGTGGAGGCCGCGTGGGTGGTGTAATAAGGCAGGATTCCGCAGAGATCGCTCAATCCAGGGGGTTAAGAGTCATACTGCCAATTCAGCGCAGGCCAGAGACAACAAAGTAGCCAGGCAGACGAGGGACAAAAGCTTGCACTGGCAGGCACGCGCGGTGGCCTAGCGAAGCTGGCGGGGCATGATGCTTTGACCAGAAGCGGAGGCTGGGGCAGAGAATGAAAAGTGTGCCCGTCTCCGGGAGGGAGGGAATAAACATCATGAGAGTTAGAATGGTAAGCTAGGCAGGAAAGGATATTATCAACCAAGGCAATGGTATGCACCTTGACTGCCTCACGTAGAGGGTCGACCGTTCCGAGGTGCCCTTTTATCGCTGACGTTCACGCTGCGGCCTTCAGCGACAAGCACGGAAGTGATGCAGAAATTGTGTCTGTCTCATGTTCCCTCCCCCCCCTCCTCCTCCCACGACACACACGACACAAGCATCATCATGCGAGCCACCAAGTCGCTGCTGCCGCTGCTGCTGCTCCCCTTGCTGCTGCTGGTATTCGGTGCTGCCTCGTCTGCCTTCCATCCCTCTACGCCGACGCAAACCTCGGAACACTACAAGAACGAAGGTCGCATCCGCCTCGAGCCTGATGTGCCTGAACACGCTTTCGGTCGAGCCCGGCACTTTGTTCGTGAGGGCCGTGTCACCCCCACGGACATGCTGCGTCTGCAAATCGTCCTTCGGCACGATCCTGCGGCGGTGGCGCTATTGGAAGGCACGCTCCTTGCCGTTTCTGATCCGCGGAACACGCGCTATGGACAGTACTTGAGCATCAACGACATCACAGACATGGTGGGCCCTGATCCTTCTCATGCAGAGGCTGTGCGCGCTTTTTTGTTGGCCAACGGTGTTCCTCCTGTTCACATAGAAGTGAACAAGAACCGAGACATCATCACAGTGCGACTCCCCGCCATGCTTGCAGAGGACATGTTTGAAACAATGCTGTATCGCTTCCGACACACGGCCAAGGTGGAGGCCTCCTTCATCCGGGCTATCAATTCTTACAGTCTTCCTGCGTCCATTGCTCCGCTGGTTGCCTTTGTGAGTGAGCTGATTCGCTTTCCCGCCATCCGCGATCTGCCTTTTGTGCCCGTCCCCCACGCTGCTACTGCTTCATCTTTTTCTTCCGGCTCCAAATCTAACGACTCCCCCTCAGATGCAGCATTCCAAGCCTGCGGCCATGAATGCGCGGGATACATCACGCCACAAGTGCTCTCCGAGAGATATAATCTCCCCGCCTCCTTGGCAGATCCATGCGCGAGCAACAACTCGATTGCGCTGGCGGAGTTCCAGTTCCAATATTACGATCGGAGAGATTTGTTTATTTTCGCGAATACCTGTGGGGTGGACTCGGTATCGGTGGAAAAAAATTACGCGCATAACGCCGCGATTGTTTGCACGAGAGGAGGAGGATGCATTGAAAGTTTACTGGATATTGAATGGGCGAATGTGGCGGCGGGTGGAGGTGCCATTCCTCTTTCCGTCTACTACTCAATGCAATACAGCATTTTGGACTGGGTGACGGCCGTGAATGACAATGACGACGCGGAGCTTGTGCATTCCGTGTCATATGGCAATGACGAGCTGCAACAAACTTCGACTGAATACATGTTAAGTGTGAATACCGAGTTTATGAAAGCAGGTGCTCGGGGAATATCTATATTTATTGCCTCGGGCGACCAAGGCGTGTATGGAAGAGAGGGGCCGGGGAATAGCATTTTCCATCCTGATTTCCCTGCCTCTTCTCCCTGGGTGACAAGCGTGGGAGGGACAGATTTCGTAACGCCGTCGGTAGTGGGGGAGGAAATGGCGTGGTAAGTTTCATTTGGGTTTGGGGGGAGGATGGAAGGAGAAGGCGCGTGTTGGTGTTTTCGATTTGTTCGACTCGGGTCAGGTCTCACCCATTTTTCTTCCTGTTCCTTGGTTCCTATCACATGCGAGACAGGGAGGGTTCGGGCGGCGGTTTTAGCAATACCTTCGGCACTGCCTCTTGGCAAGCTGCTGCCGTTGCGCAATACAAAATGATCGCCGCTGAAACCTTGCCTCCCTCGTTTATGTGGAACGCCACTGGAAGGGGGTATCCGGACTTGAGTTGTTTAGGGGGGAGCGGGAATGCCTACTGCGTGAGTGCTGAGGTAGGGTCCCTGGCAGGTGTGTGGGGAACAAGTGCATCCACACCTGTGGTGGCTGGGATGTTTGCGCAGTTGAATAATGTCAGATTACATGCCGGGTTGCCTCCGATGGGGTTTGTCAATCCATTCATTTATCAGAATATGGATTGCTTCTTCGATGTTGTCAAGGGGGTGAATGACGGGGGCTTTAATTTTGGCTTTACGGCTGTAGAAGGGTGGGATCCAGCGACGGGTGTAGGGACGCCTGATTATGCAAAGCTTGAGGAAAGGGTATTGAGGGTTTAGGTAGGAGGTAGAGAGAAGGAGGGAAGAAGGGGTGTAAAGAAAGAGAGGATTAGCTTTGAACTTCTGAGTGTTCGATAGGGATGGTGGCAGTGGAGGGTGAGACAGAGGCTGGAAGAAAGGGAAAGGAACGGTGTTTCTATGCAAGTGCTCGAGAAGACATAAGTATGTCATTTTGGTCAGGAGGGGACGGGACCGCCGGCACATTTGTATAAATAAAGATGATGCGCGTGCGCACCGCTGTTTTGTCGTAAAGGCTGCAGCGATGCCGGTCAGGTAGATAGAAACATACAGAGGAAAACAAATAGATCAGAACGAGGGAAGAGAACGAGTGAGAAAAAGATTTGAAAAAGAAGGAAATAAAAATATTTTTTTTAAAAAAAGACGTAAAGGAAGGTCAAGATTAGCGTTGTTCTTCGAGTTTCTCTGTGATTGGTCATTCTTTATCCACGCTCTTATATTCATTTTCATCTCAACACAATCAAACCGAAATGTCATTTCTAGATTTATCCTGTAGCAAACCATCGACTTATCTATTAATACTGCGTCCCCTCCCCTCGCACTCTACCTATCTCCCTCCTTCCTTTTCTTTCTACTTTACAGCGAAAAGCCCTCCACGTAAAGACCGTCATACGCCAACTCTACCATCGGATACCCCATCTCATGTATCCTCCGATTTGCATCATCGTGCTCCCCGATCCCACACCCCATCCCCACCAACCACACCTTGTCCGGCTTCAATTCATCCACCCACCCCCTCACTTCCTCGAACGCCGCGTGCGCAAAATTCCCTGTGGTCATTTTAATGCAATCAACCACCAACGTCTTTATTTTCGGCAAAGACTTCAAATAGCTCATAGTCTTTTCAGGGATATTCTTCACATCCGACAAATACACAAACTCCCCCGGCCTTCCCACCCCGAATCCTAAGCAAATATAGTCCCCTCCATGCAAAACAGGCAATGCTTTTACAGGCACCCCATCCGTTGCGCCCGAATCAATGTCCGCGTCCGTCTCAATTACATTGAACTTTAAATACGACACCGGTCGCTCCAATACTCCCATCGCCTCGTTTAGATAGACAGGTTTATTTGTCAAATAATCGAACCGTAATTTAACCGCCGCCATGGTCGCCTCATGCAAAAACACATTGATCGGCCCAGAGGGAAACCTCACCCCCGGGTCGACGTGTTCATACAGTTGCAAATCTCTCAAATCATCCATCCCCAAAATAGCATCCGCATGTCCATGCGTTAGCAACAATGCCCCTACTTCTTGTAGTCCATAGCGGGGGAACAGGTTCAACACGACTTCCCGAAAGGTCTTGCCGCAGTCGATCAGTGCAGCGATCCGTGGTGTTTCGCCGACGGGCGTGGACTTCTTCCGCTTGATAATAGCGCAGGAGACATTATTGCGCCTGCATTTTTAAGTGGGAAGAAGTTCGGTTTGGGGACGGGTTAGATAAGACGCAAGTAAAATTTGACATACAGCGGAGAAAGGACACAAGGGAGGAAGCGAGGAGGGAGGGGGCCCAAAATTGAATAATTCATTATCATAGTTCACTCTCGTCTTCCCTTCTGTCGCCCCGCCAATATCCCATTCACTGCCCGTCGTACTTGTTTTTCGATCCCGGCCTCATCAAGGCGTCGTTGCACACCTTGCACGTCCCTCGGACCGCGTGCTTGAGCAATGGCACGGATGACGATTGTCCGGTCCCCGTAAAGAGCACATCAAAGACCCATTCGTCTTCCCCCGTAGCTGTCATGGCAAGACGAGGACTACAACGTCGAAAGTGCTGCTGGTGCTGCTGTCGCTGCGGCTGCCGTCGGCTGGTACCAATACGCCGCGAGGGGCCGAGGAAGGTAGACATGGCGAGGCCGCGGTGTCCAAACCCGCTGACGTGTCTTGCTGCCAAAAGCGCCAAAATCAGGGGCGCCACGACCACTGGCAGCGCCGAGAGAAGGACGGGGCGCATGCGAAAGTGCGCGTGGCCTGAACGCACTGTGCATGTGGGTAAGTATGGCTGAGGTCGATAGGCAGGGGCCAAAATGTGCGTTTTTTTTTTGTAGTAGGCGTCGATCGTTACAACGATCACTGATGACATGATACGTCAAGGCACCCTCGGTTACGGGTCGTGCTCTCTGAGTTCTTGTCACTATATCCACGGATTACATACCCCTTTCTCCTCCCACAAACCTTTACCAATACAGCCATGCAGCAGCAGGATGAGATCGCCGTGGCGGATCAGCTTCTAGCTGAATGGCGGGTCCAAGCTGTCGAACGCTTGCCTGCCGAGGGGTCTGTAGTGCGGCGCATGCTTATGAAAGGTCTGCAAGAATCGGAGGCGCTGGTCGACAAGGTGAAACAAGCCGCGGAGATGCGAAAACAGATCGAGGGACTGCCTGTTGGCGTGGTAAAGGAGCACATGAGCAAGGCATTGGGCCAGCTTGAGACGGAGCTTGCAGCCACGGGACGTGTGGAGGATGGAACCGGGACGGGTACAAGGACGCTGGCTCAAGGCACGGAGGAGGAAGAGGCTCCTTCTGCTAGTAGTATTACCACTGCGGCATCCTCGGAGGGTGACACGACGTACAAACTGCTAGCGGAGCGGTTCGCGCAGGCAGACAGCAGCGTGCAGGTAAAGGGTCCGAAAGACTCTCTGGCCCTGGCCGTGCACGTACTGCTGCAGGAGGAAGGCTTTGTGTGCTATGGCGAAGATGAACAAAAAGGCGGACCCACAGGCTTCGCCTCCCCTATTCGACCTGTGTCGCGCTCCCGCTTGGTGCCTCCCCGATGGAACGCCGACCCGGCCAACGTCTGCTTCTCCTATCGCCATGACAGGCTTAAAGGTCGCGATATCAAGCTCATGGTGCTCTGGATGGACGACGAACGCGTCGTGCTTGAGTTACACGATACGGGTGGCGGTGGAAAGACTACCACGATGACGATCAACGGGCCGGACTATGTCAAGATTGACAACACCAGCAGCAGCAGCAGCAACAACAGCGGCAGTAGTGGCAAAGGCAACCCTGCCAACGCAAACAGCACCAGCCTCCTCACCCACTTCCGTCCCTCACACTTGAACCCACTGGCCGCCTCCATCCACACGGGTTTCATTGTCGAACTCTTGCCCACTCTCACCGCCAGTGCCGGGGCAGGCGCAGGCCGTGGTGCCATCCTTCCTACACCTAACCCCCCTTTTTCCTCTGACTCGCAAGGGCAAGCGCAACGTCCTCCATTTGATATTCCTGTACCTAATCCGCTTGGTCCAATGGTGCCACCGGGGTATGGTGATTATGGGCGTCGTGGCGGGGGGTTAGTTCCTGATTTTGAGGGAGATTTGCAGCCGGGGGGAGGATGGGGAGGGCCCGGGGGAGGAAACCTGATGGGGCCCGGTCATCCTATTTTTACGGGAGGGGGGGAGGGACGGATGGGTGAAGGAGGAGGGCTAGGCATACCTCAGCCACGGTTCGATCCGTATGGGCCTGTGATTCCGCCAGGTAGGGGAGGGCCGCCGATGCCACCGGGAAGGGGAGGGGTGATCGATCCTAACGATCCTCGGGGACCTAGAAGAGCGTTTCGTGAACCAGATCCGGACCATTTGCCGCAGCCTGGACCACCGGGGACCTTCGGCAGTGGTGGAAGAGGAGGCGGGGGAGGCGGGGGAGGAGGTGGGAATTTCTATTTTTAAGCGGAGGGTGAGCAAGTGTGGATATGGGGTGGTTGGAGAATGGTGGGTAGAGGGTGAGCGAGTGAGGAGAATAGGAGCTAGGCAGAAAAAGACGGAAATATTTGCATTCTTTTTCTTCTTATTATTCAGTCACGACCATTCATATGCTAAGCACCGCAAAAAAGGGGGGACGAGAGATTGGAATGAAGAGAAATGGAGGCAGATGTACATATCCCCAGGAGGTTGTGCAGGGTGTGGTGGTGCAAATCTTGAAATTTCCGGACACAGAATAGTCTAAAGGACAACGAAAAGACAATGTTAAGACTTGCAAAGAAGACCTTGAACGGGAAGCAGAATAAAAACAAGGAAGATGTCTTGCGAGTCACTTTTCCAAAGATGAGTTAAAGTGTCACTCCCGGCTTGTTTTCGATTTTCTTTCCCATTTACATGCATACCTTTTTTCCTGCCTCCCCGTCAATGTAAACGCTTATATCTCTGTGGATATGCCTCTGTATGTGCCATGCAAAGCCGTCCGAGGAACATTCGCTCGAAAAGATATGGTAAAACCAGTCAAGTCTGTGGTGAAGCCACGTCCGATCTGACTTTTTCTGATACAATATACTCTTTGCTTCTATATTTTGAACATGTGCTGTGTCTATCGTCTTTGTATATACACCTTGAGTCGTACACATTGTACACAAATTCTATATCCCTCTCATTCTTGACCTGGCGGCGATAACGGTGGTGAGGCGAGCGGGGCTGTAAAGGTAATGGTCATTGTCTAACGACACATTATCTCAAGTTCACCCGCGCTCCTTCTCCTTGGTGATTTATGCTTTGAAACATCTCTCTCCGCTTTCCTTCTCTCTCTCTTTATCTACACAAGACTTTCCCTTTACTTATCTATTGCTTAATCGGTTGCGCCAATCCTCCACTCCCTCCTCCTCCTCCTCTTTTCCCGCGCAGCATATGCTTCTGAGCTTTCGTCCCGACGAGAGCCGAATGCAATTTCCCCTGCATCACCGGCAGTATCTCTACCATCGTTCCCTCCCTCCCACCCTCCCCCTCTTTCTGCAACATCAGCTTCTTGCCCCCTCCTCCGTGACCACAAAACCTCTGCCGAAATCCTGAGAACCGCAACTGGAGGTTCAAATGCCGCAACAAGCTATATCTCACCAACCGTCGTCGTGTCTGCGAGACCAATTCATGCGAGCACAACAATAAATTAACTTGCATTAGAAAACTGAGGCCCGCAAACGGCAGGACTAACGACTTGAAATCATCGGCCACCCGCAAAAATTCGTGGTCCTTAAAAAACGTCTCAACCTCCTTGTTCAAATAACGCCCTATAAACGTGTCATGCAATCGCGTGTACGTACTCTTTGAATAGATGAGTAACGGCAATTGGGCTACTAGAAAGGTAAGGATGCACACAAAAAGCATTAAGGCCGACAAGGCCACTGCTGCGTAGCTAGCTGTCCATAAGACAAGCTGGCATGCTGTCACCAGTGCGACGGTGGACCCTTTCAGATCAAATTTCTCTCCCGCGGGTCGGGATTGGTTCAGGAGCTGTGATACCCGTGTGATTGTCGTCTCGCTGAAGGCAATCGAGAAAAAAATGACACCTAGATTGGTGCATTTGATCCACAAGAGCAGGGCTTTTGTTTGTTTGGCGCAATTCTCGAACCAGTCAGCATGGGTGATGTTAGAGGGGAGGCGGAGGAAGCCGGCTTCGACGGCGGTCTGGGTGGTAATGGAAGCCACATAGGCATAGGTGATGCTGTGTTTTATTGGAGTGGAAATAGGGGTATGGGTTGGAGTGTGAGCCTGAGTATAGATGTAAAGTTCAATCTCAAATGATGGACATGACGCCGCCATGCACACACAGTGCAAGCAAATACTTTTCCCCCCCCTCATTTCTTCGCGTACCTGTGAAGCGGTAGAGCCTTCAACCAGCTACGCACGTGGTGTACAGACAACCAATGTTTAAGCGTCTGCCGGCGGCGCCGCGCCCAGGTTCGTCGTTTCTGTTGTGCCTTCTTCCACTTAGAGCCGTCGTCCGTTCCGTCTGGGGACAAGGCGTTTGCGAGAATGGTGACGAGGGCAAAGACGCCAAGAATCAAAACTAAACTCGCTAATGGAGGTAGCATAATGGTGGTTAAGGGGTCGTATAAAGCTTGCTCCCACAAGCACGAAAAGCTCCGTCGCACAGGCCGGCTTAGCAGATAGTCTTGAATCCACTGGGAGGTGGTGTCGTTGCCATAGGTGCAGCTGTTCAAGGGATCTGTCATGGTGGGGGATTAAAGGGCACCCGTCGTACTTGAAAAATTGATTGGATGCCAGGTTGGAAAAGCGTGACCTGTATTTATCTGTGGAGAGAGGGAAATGGTGGTGAGGAGAAGGGAGGGAAGGAAGGAAGAAGGGGGGGGAGGTTAAATCGTCGTGGTGCCCCATTTTTTGGGGGACGACGGCATAGTAAACTCGCACCAGGAAGTCTGATATCGCTGCTTGAAGTGAAAGGGCGGGGCCATGCATCCTAGTGGGGAACTAAATGCGCCGGGAAAATCGGAACGAGGAAAGCGCCCAGGGTTTTCTCACGAAGAACAAGCGAGGTTCACATACCATTCCTCCCCCTCCTCTAAGGATCGAGATACAATACTCATACTCACACTTATCACACACTCCTCCACCGCCACTCTAGATATGGGACGCATTGGCACGAAGATCATGGCTACGAAAAAGCGGAAGGAGCGCCCCGACCAGCAAGGTCATCAGGAGCAGGAGCAACAGCAACAACTCCTTACTCCTCCGCTGCCACAGCCGCTCCTTAGCCTTCCTCAGGGGACTCCCCATCCTTCTTCGCAGCCGACAACATTTCTGGCCTCCACACCACCAGTTCAAAGGCTACCATTGCGTCGTGTAAAGCTCCATTTCCACGCCTCTGTCCGCCCGTTCCTGACGCGTGGCCAGGAAGCAAAGCTGGTGATACTTCTGCCCCCACCCCTCGTCAAAGTGCACGATTTGGCTGATTTCTTGGCCCTGACCTACCTATCTTCTTCCCCTCCCTTGTCGTCACGTGCTACTATGACTGCCCCCCCTCTTTTCTCCGTGGCCCTTAGCATCGATGGCTTTCACCTTCCGCCCTCCCAAAAAATGGCTGTGATTCGAGATGGAGACGTCATCCTCGTTCGTCGTCAGGGTACACCTTTGGACGAGGCAACCAGCCCCACCATCCAAGCTCCCATGTCACCGTCAGCAGTATCCACATCAATGCCTGTAGCAACAGCCGCCGTAGCCCCAGAGCGAGCAGCAGCCAGGACGAAGAAGCGATGCATCGAGGCTGCTCCTGTGAGAGGAAGTGAAGCTGCATCACCCGCAGTAGCGCCGCCAGCAGCAGCAGCAACGGCATGCATCTCAACCGCTACTAAGACAACCTTGGATAATACACCAGCTGTCAAGTCTTCTTTTGTGACAGCACCTGAGGCAGCGACAGAGGCGACCATAGCAGCCGTATCAAGGAGACAAGGGGCAGCAGCAGGGGAAAGGAACAGTGGAGGGAAAAAGAATCTTCCAATGAAGAAATTGACGTTCTCATCCTCACGGAAGCATGTGCGTTTCACAGAAGAAGGCGAAGCGCTGGAGGAGGAGCCCGAGGAGAAAGAAGCTTCCCCAAGATCAGCAAAAGCGATGGTGCCTATATTGACAGCTGCTGTGACGGAGACTTTAGCTCCTACGTCTTCCGTTACAGCAGCAACAGCAGCAGCATCACTACCGCTACTACCACCACCAGGAGCAACAGCATCAGCGACAGCAGCAGCAGCAGCAGCAACAACAACAACATTAGAAAATGATGACCCACGCGACCTCGTCCTCAACCACGTGCACCCAAGCCGCCGAGTAAATTTCAGTAAGGGGCAAGATGGGGAATGGCAGAGCGACTACAAAGGTATCACCGCGAGGAGGAATCAGCAGCAGCAGCAGCAGCAGCAGCAGCAGCAGCAGCAGCAGTACCTGAGTAAGCCTCCGACCGTTTTTTTGCCCCGGTGCTTGACAGTGGTGGGGAAGAGATGTCCACCTTTCCTTACCTCTGTTACTTCTGCTCCTGCTTCTGATATCGCTCCTGCTCCTGTTATCGCCTTTGCCAGTGGTGCCGCTTCTGTGAACGACTGCAAAGAGGCAAGGAGCTTGGGCATGATGACGAGGGGGAAGAGGGAGGCAAGGAGTTCAGGTATGATTACGAAGGGAAAGAGGGTGAGGGGAAAGAAGGGAGAGGAGAAGGGGGAGCAGCTGGCTGCAGGCAAGAGCAGCAGCAATCTCAGCCGTGAAAGAAGCGGCGAGACGAAGGAGGAGGAGGAGGAGGAAGAGGTGGAGGTGGAGAGTGACGACAGCAGCGACAGCAGCTCCTCCTCTTCATCGTCTTCCTCCTCGTCCTTATCTTCGGGTTATGATAAAGACGAGGACGATGAAGAAGATGAGGATGAGGAAGAGCGTGATACTCGATCAGGTTATAAACGGCCTTACGCCTTGGTGGCCGTGGCAGGAGAAACCTCACTATCATCCTCTGCAGCAGGCGCAACAGCCGCAATAGAAGAGTTGCAGCAATTTCCCCTTTTCCCCCCCAACCAGCAAAGGCGCGGTCGAGCTGCTTTTTCCTCCCCTTCTTTCCCTTGTTTGGGTGATGTTCTACTATACAAAACACTCGAGCTGGATGGCGAGACGTGGAGTCCTGTCCTCTCTCCCTGGCAATGTGGTGTTGTTCGTGCGTTGCTCTCAGAAGGGCAACGGTTGGAAATGGGCGTGCTTCCTCTTAGTCTTGGGAAGGGTGAGGAGGAGAAGGGGAATATGGAGGTGGAGGGAGGGGTGATTGAGGTGGAGTGGGTAGAGATGGAAGAAGTGCGTATACGGGGAGGACCGACGTTTGAGAGGCTTAAGAGGCTGACGGATCGAGGGGAAAAGGAGGCGGAGAAAGAAGGCATTGGCGATAAGGGTGAGGGTGAGAATAGTAGTGGGAGCAATAGCAGCAGCAGCAGCAGCAGCAGCAGCAGCAGTGAGGAGGAGGAGGACAGTGGCGACGATGTGGCCGAGACGGAGGACGTGGTCCTCCAGGGAGCAGCGGAGGGACCGAGCGGGGAAGTGAATAGCACGATGAGCATCAGCAGCAGGCGTTTTGTCATTGAGGATGACAGCGAATTGGCGGATATATTGCAGCGGAAATGGGCACAATTAAATGGAAGTGGAGCGCGAGAGAGGCCCCATCGCCAGCAACAGGAGGAAGAGGAGATTGAGGTCTAGGGGGAGATGGAAGGAGGGACGAAGCCAACAGTAGAGTCTGTACATATTTCGCACAGGCTTTTATTTTAAGTGAAATAAAGAAAATGCAGAATAAAAGCACTCTAAATATGTCAAAGTAAAGACAGCTTGCTCTGGGTGCGTACCGGTGTAGGGTGCAGTGAGACTGTCTTTTTGTCACCAAACGAGCATTTGCGAAGCTTATCGCAGTGACATCAGAATTATCAAAAATCAAGGATATACTGTAATCGTTAGTCTCTGCCCCTGGAGTCATTTCTACCAGCTCTCCACCCCTCGGCATGGCATTGGCATTCCCCGACATCGCGGCCCACTTTTTAATCAGTGAAGGGTCGAATGCCCATTCTAGTTCCTCGTCCCCAGCCAGCACTCAACACCACTCCCCCGTGGCTCATGCTCTCCACCAACCCGCACTTTCTTACACACTACAGGCAGCTATACTTAATAAGCAGGCGCGGCCACCATGCTAAACGAGGCCTTGGTCGAGACGACGCCTTCGACACCCCAGCAAGCACATGATGCCAAGCATAGTCTGAAGCAGCAGCACTGCCACCACCAAAACCAAGGCAGCAGCAGCATGGGACAAAGGATGAGCACCGCAAGCGTCCCGTTGCGGAGCCTGGAGGAAGTGGTGGAGGCGGAGGAGATTGCTGAGATGTGGAAGGGGACAGTCCCGCCTCTTGGCCTCCAGATGCCCGCCCCGCATGCCTCCGCCTACATACTGTTCGGGGAAGACTCCGAAGGTGATCACAAGTTGGAGGCTGGCAAGAAGAAAGAGACAGGAAGCCTCTCGACGGATGCGCCACCGGCGCACCATTTGCAAGGGGTAATGCGTACTGCCATAGCATTTACGCGGTCTATGATTGGAACGGCCGCGCTTTACATGCCTCGCATGTTCTACACGGGTGGACTGGCCTTCTCAACTGTTACCCTCATCGCGGCCTGTTGTATCAGCACCTACTCCATTATCCTCCTGTCGAGGGCTCACGATCGTCTGCCAGGCACGAAAAGCTATGGTGACGTCGTATTTTGCGCGTGGGGCCGGCCGGGCAAATGGCTTGTGGACTTCCTCCTCGCGCTCAACCAAATATCATGGGTCCCCGTCTATTTTCTCTTTGTGCAACAGAATATCGCACAAGCCATCCCGGGGCTCGATAAGTTGTTTTCGCGTGAAGCGTTAATCACCATCCAGTTGCTGGTGTACGTTCCTCTCTCCTGGCTCCGTCATATCAAGTACTTAGCCACTGCCAACCTGTTCGCGAATATCTTTGTCGGCTTTGGGCTTGCTGCATGCTTGGTGTGGTCCTGCACAGTCCTTGCAACTGATGGGCCGGCGGCTGACATCCACATGCTTAATCGCAACTCGTGTTTCTTGTTTTTGGGAAGTGTGGCAGTGGCGTTTGAGGGAATGAGCCTCGTTCTGCCAATAAAAAGGTCAATGAAAAGACCCGAGCGATTCGAGAGGCTGGTGGCTACGAGTATGGCGGGGTTGTGCCTTTTGGTCTGGAGTATTGGTGCGGTTGGCTACTTGGCTTTCGGGAATGATGTAGAGCCGTTTGTGACCAATGAACTGCCGACAAAGGGTTTGTTGGGGCCCGCGGTGAGAATTATGTATAGTCTGGCCATCCTCGCAACGTATCCTTTGCAACTGTTTCCGGGAACTTTGATTTTGGAGGAGTATTTGGTCGAGCCTATGGGCTTGGTCCCGTCGAGGAGGAAGGTGGCGAAGAATGGGTTGAGGATGTGCGTTGTGTGCTGTACGTGCTTGACAGCCATTTATGCAGGGAAGGCCTTGGATCACTTTGTGAGTTTGATCGGAACGGTGGGGAGTTTGCCATTGGGATTAATGTTACCAACTTTGGTGCATTTATGTCTGTTTTGGAGAACGACGACGGTAGCAATGCGGGTGGTCCATGTCGGGCTTGTGCTTGTGGGTTGCCTAGCTATCGTGCTGTCGTGTGCGATTACGCTGTCAACGTGGTAACGTGGGGGGGGGAGGGGAAATGGCAGGCGGGGAGGATGCAAGGAAATGTGAAAGAGGAGATGAAGTTGTAGGGGAGAAATGAGCAGGGAATTCAAGCCTGTAGAGAAGCACATACAGAACGGAGAGGAGACGAGAAGCGCGTTTCGGCTTGAGAATACTATTCTTTCGCGGCGGAGGTACCAGGAGAGTATTTGCTTAAGGCTTTGGGAAGTTTACGTACATGTCAATAGATAAATTAGACAAAATTATGAAAAGTACAATTTTAGATATGTATAAACAGACACATGTACGCGAAACTTCACACACCCAAAAAAATAGAAAGAGATGGATTGATGGACGCCTAAATAGATGATGGGCAAGCCCCACACATACATAAAGTTTCCTATAATGTTGGATCACTCAATTGTAATTTAAAAGATATGGGAGGGTGAAGGGCAGGTATGTACAGCAACTTTTCCAAGCAGATCAAAAGAAATAAAATGTGACGAGCATGTAAAATCGAATTCCATTTTTCCCTGCACTGTGCTTGTGCTGTTTCATTTTATGTCTTTCGTTCTATTTCCTGTTTCATTCACTGTATTAAACAGAAGCTTCATTCGCAGCACATCTTTAAGAATATTTGACCTTTCGCCTCTCCATTTCAAAGTTTGTCTACTTTATCGCAATCTCTTCCATCCCATCCAACCACCCACCTTTCACCACTCTGGTTGCCGCCTCCGGTTTCTCTTCCGCCAACTGCTGCTGTTGCTGCTTTTTTCTCTTTTGCTTTACACGGGCCTTGGTTTGGGCTTGCTCGTCCTTGATGGACGGCGAAACCATCACCTCAACATCTACATTCCAAACGTCCTCCTCCTTTACATTGAGCGACACGCTGCCGCCGCCTCCGCCGCCTTTGATCGGGCTACCAGCAACGTCGTCGTCTTTTCCTTCTTCCTCTTTCTCTTCCTCCTTTTTATTCTCAAATGCAAGCTGCTGCGACCGCTGCTGCTGCTTTTGCTGCCATTCCACATGCATTTCGTGCCTTTCATCAAGTGCAACCCTACTGACATCCCCCTCCTTCACCACCTCGTCCACAAAATCAAATGTATCCTCCAATTCAAATGCGGCCAAATCCTGCAAGATAACAATGGCCGTGTCAATCCCAGTACTATGTCCCTCAAATTGACCGTCGCCCCCCTCCTCCTCCTCCTCCTCACTCTCTCCATCCTCCCTTCCCCCCTGCACCATAGCCCTCAACAACTTTCCCACCCTCGCTCGTCCGGCGCCGTCCAGATGATTCAACACTTCGTCAAGCACAATCAAGTTGCAATCCACTCTCGAGCGCAATCGACTAAGTTCCCTAAAAGCCATCAATGCCGCCAGGCTCGCCCGTCGCCACTGGCCCCCCGACAAATGCGACAAGGAACGATCAAGGAACACTCCATCTCCTCCCCTCACCTTCACCTCTTTCATAATTTTCTCCCCATCCAAAGACAATCCCAATCTCAACCCCCCCTCCGACAAGATAGCCAAGAATCGATTCGCCAGTCGCTCCAGCTGTGCCACCGCCCCCCGCAACACAAACGCCTGCACGCCCCGCATCCCAAATCTCTCGATTAAAGCACGCAAAAGCAGTGCCTTCTCCTCTTGCTCTGCCTGTATCGCACGGATAGCTTCTAAGGCTTCTCGTGCTTTCGTCAGCTCTTCTCGTTTCTTGCCGAGGCGCTTGCGTATTTCTGATGCTACTCGTTCCCGGGCTTGGAGCTCGGCCGCTTGCTGGATCAGACGAGGTCGTTCGTCCTGCAACTTGTTAAATTGCTCCTGCAACGTCCGGAACTCTCGTTCTCTGTGAGCGAGCTCGTCCACCGGCTGGTCTTGTCGTTGGCCGGGCTGCACTTGCTCTTCCTCCGTCCAGAGGGGCACGCCTTCTCCCTCCGCAATCTCATTCTGGAGCTCCACAAGCTCCCGGCCCCGGGTTTGAAGCCGCTGACAGAGCGCCTGCCAATCACGGACGTCGCGCAAATACTGTACGTGGGCTTCAGCCATCCGCGTCAGCACCAACTTTTGCTTCTCCAACCGGGGTTTCTTTTCTTCAGCCTCCATGAGTATCAAGCGGCACTTCGCAATTTCCCCTTCTAAATGACTGATCGCCTTGGCTTTTGCGTCCACCCCTCCCTCCTCCCACGCTCGCCCACAAGTCGGACAACCATCCACCCCTTCCTCTTCCTCCTCCAGACCCTCCCTTTTTTCCCCCATTACCAAAGAATTCAACGCTCCCTCCACCTTCTTCAAATCCCCCCCCGCCGCCCCAATCTCCGCCAAGCACTTTGCCCTCTCCGCCTCCACCGTCGCTACTTTCTCCTGCCATTCCTCCACCCGCACGTGGGCTGCAAACGCCAATCCCAACGCAGGGTCTATCGTATCCTCTTTCCCTACCACCCCCCAGCGTTGCGACTCTGCCCAGTACAGATTCGGATCCCACCGATCCTCCAGTACTGCCACCGCCTGTTTGTCCTCCTCCAACCCCACCTGTAAACTACGCAAACGCTCTCTCCGGATCCCGGCCGATTGGCCCGCTTCCGCCTGCCCCCTTGCCCATTCCTCCCTCCTTTCCAAGCTTTCTTTCCATGCCGCCCTTGCCTCCTCGACCTGTCTGCTCAATTTTCCTAATTCCATCTCGACTTGGTCCAACGTGCGAATCGTGCAGCCCAGTAATTGCGCTCCTCCACTGCTGCTACTACTACTGTTGTTGTTGCTGATGTCCGTCGACAACAATTCGAGCAACTCCGCCTCTTCTAGTTCCTGCCTCTCCAAATCCAACTCACACACCCTCACCTGCGTCTGTGCATCCAATCCCTGCTCTACGTAGCCCTTTGCCATCTTTTTCGCCGTCTCTTTCAGATCCTCCCACACGCCCAGTCGCACGATTTTTGACAATCTCTCTTTTAGCCTCACGTCTGTTGCTTCCAACAAACCATTCATCTGGTGCTGCCCACAGAAAATTGCTAAGCTCAGAAAGTCCATGTCCAATCCTAGGGCTTCTTCCATCGCACTTTGTGTGTCTCTACTCGTCTGCCTTGTCAAATCCTCCCCGTCCAGAACAAATCTCAACTGATTCGTCTTCAACCCCCTCTTTCTGATTACCTGGAAGGGTACCTTATTCACAGACCCCCACACAGTGACTTCTGCATACGCCGCCTTTCCCCTCGACAGAACATCAAACGCTACATCCGTAACCTTGGAATCCGTCACCGGTTTCTCATCCCCCTCTCCCGTCAATGCCCATTGGGCTGCCATTGCCAGCTTCGACTTCCCTGCTGCATTGCTCTCAGCGCCAGGATCGTCCATATTCTTTCCCCTGAGCAACACCAACCCCCGTCCTGCCAGCGGGTACTCAACTGCCTTCAGAAAGGGCCCATATCCCGCCACTTTCACCTTTTCAAACTCCAGTCGGACGGTACGCGTGGACCCACCCCCAGCAGTAGTAGGAGTGACAGCAGCCGCATGTGCGCTAGGCGAGATTGTTTCCCCCTTATCTGTCGATGCCTCCCACGCCTCAATCAACTGCATCCCACCCTCAAACAATTTTTCTATCCCACAACTGCTGCTTCCTCCTTCTGTAGCAGTAGAAGCAGCACTCTCAGCCATATACGCCCTCCACACTGCAGTCGTCCCCAACGTCTCAAAATCCATTAATCCTCCCCTTCCCTCCCTCCCTCCCTCACCTCCCATTGGCCCCTCCAACATTTCTCTCCCGCGAAGCCCGTCCTCCTCCTCAACCATCCCCTCCCTCACTTCCAGCTCAGCCTGAACAGTGGCGATTAATTTTGCCCTCAATCCATCTACCTCCTTGCTCATTTTCTCTGCGGCGTCCGGCATCAGATTTAATACGACCCTGTCCCCCTTGCGTAGATACCCTTCACTCAGTAACTCATATGCCGCGTCTAAAGATCGAGGACGAAAATATCTTCTCCCTACATCAATATCAATGTCTCCTACTTCAGTCCAGGGTAGGCCAGGTCCCAGGGGACTCCGAAGGAGAAGAAAGCGCTTTCGCTGCCCTGCCTCTGCTAAGCTGACTTGGTATGGCGAGCCTATGTAGGTAATGGAAGTGCGAGGCACGCGATGGGGCTTGTGGAAGTGCCCAGAAAAGGTAGGGAGGTGTGGAGGGAAAACGGATGGGCGGAGACCGCGCCGGGAAGCGGTGTTATCGTTCATTGGGGCCCCTCTAACGTCAACGTGGCAAAAAACGGCCGACACTAGAGCTTGGTAGTAGTCGTCGTCATGCTCTCTTTGAAGGTGGTAAGGAGCGAGGACTGATCTTGTGAGAGCCGAATCGCGAGCGTATGGAAGCCATAGGGCGTTAAGGAAAACGGTTGGTCGAGTGATGACCACGGCTTGGCCTTGCAGGGGCCCTCCAGTTCCTCGTAGCCCCCCCTCCGACGCAGAGCCAACAGCGAACCCTAACGGTGTCAAGGCATGCACAGCTCCATCTAAAGTAACTTGGTCATGATTCCCGGGGATGAAAATGACGGGTTGTGTCCATTTCCCAAGGTCGGCCATGATGCTATTGAGGAGGTCCACGCGAATCGCCCCGCGAATGTGGAAGAAATCGCCGAGGAATATGATGCCTGCCCCCCGGGCTTGCGCCTCCCGATGGACGTGCTTGAGGACTTCTAGACAAGTGGGAAGGGTTTGGATGCTGCAATGAAGGTCGCTAAAGACGATCCATTCCTGCGTGGCTGCGTGCATGGGGTGTCGGAGGGTGGCATCCATGAAATTGGGTTTGGGACCATCCTCGAAACGACTTGGAACCTGGTATGTGCTGTCGCTGGTGCTATCGCCGCCGACGCCGATACTGCTGTTACCAGTGTTACTTTTACTGTTGGATCTCGCCTCTCCCATCGCCATGGCGGTAGACGTCGTGGCTTTGGGGGCCACAGTCCTGCTTTCCAGCTCCGTTAACGCAGCGCCGCGTATCGACAAGACACGGTCATTACCTTCTTCTTTGACCCGCAACCAGCCCTTGTTGGCCGACAGTACCTGTGCCTTGCGTCCCGAATCCTTGAGCAGCACCCATTCTCCTATGCCAATTGCTTGTTGCAGTAATCCACGTCGCCTTCCACCGCCCGCAACACTATCACGGGGTCCAAAAAAACAATGCTGCAGTAGCCGTCGGCTGCGGGCAAAGGAAGTCGTCTGTCTCGCCAAGACCAGCATTACCACCACTAGATGGACGAGCGGAGACAACGATGATAGGGCCTGCAGTCTTACCATTGGCCGCTGGCGTCTGTCACCTGTGTGCGTGTGGGGTAGGCATGAGCGTGAGTTTGTGAGGTAGCACTTGCTTATAAGAGTCCCGTCGCGGAGGGCACCTCGGCGAGTGGCAATTTTTCAATTCTACGTATTATCGAAGTCTTTCTCCTCTGTCCAGTTCCTAAGGAATGATTTGAGTGATATATTCAAGTTGAGCTTGTCGGTGAAAGTGCTTTGTAGGATCACGTGGAAGTGTTTTTGTGATCGAAGAGAGCGAGAGGGAGAGGAGGTTGACGAGTCGCTCTGGGCACACGCCCATGCCCATCTGTCCCTCTATGCAGATCACACGAGCACATCTCCACTAGCCCGTAGCAACACTTATACAGAGACAGCCATACAGATGTCCTCTATCGGGTGCTGCTCGTTTCGATTGCTTGGGTGGTGGATTCAATCGACAATACTGCATTCAATTTTAACCCAACCACCGTGACGCCTCCTCTCCTCCCAACCTCCTTCAGATTAGTGCCACCGCCCTTCACCATGCAGCCTGCTTCCGTCCTAGTCATGCTGGCGCTTATCCTGTCAAGCGTGGCCTCGCAAGCGGTGGGACGTCACCCGAGGCCTATCCCTTCCCAGCCGGCGCTGTCTGGCAGGTGGCTAATGCACGAGACCTCGTGGGGCGTCTTGTCCTCCATCTCAACCCTCCAAGGCATTGAGGGTGCCCCGTTTGGGAATCCGCAATCAGTGGTTGATGGACCTTATCATGACGGTCTGTTGGGCGACAACTCAACCGGCATTCCTTACTTCTTCGTTTCTGAGATGGATGTGAGCCAAGTGGACGCATTATCCAACTCCCTCGTCTCTCTCACCTGTTCCGAGGCCGCATTGGCGAACGGCTGCACGCTGACTGACCCCGAGAGCCCGGTCTGTATTCGTTTGACGGTGACGGGCGAGATGGTAGAGGTGGTAGACGAGGAAGAGAAGGCTTTTGCGATGCAAGCTTTATTTCAGCGCCACCCTAAGATGGAAGGATGGCCGACAGACCACGATTGGAAGGTGAAGAAGATTGTGCCTCGGCATGTTTTCGTGCTGGATATGTTTGGTGGCGTTAAGGCCGTGAGTGTAGAGGAGTATTTGAGTATTGAACTTTAGTTTGAAGAACAGAAGGGGAGGAAGAGGGAGGAGAGAGTATGAGGAGGTACCGTAAGAAAAGGAAAAAGCAAATAGAGTGGAGATGATACAGAGAGAGAAGAGAGAATGTGAAATGCTGAGAAGGAGATGCGTCTTTATACAGATAGGCTTATTTACACGAACATCCACAAGCACACATAATAAGGAGGAAAAGACAGGCAAGGGCTATGCAAGCCCTTTGTAGATAGACACGCTCGTGTTCGAACATCTTATGTGCGTGTGCGCACGGGAAGAGAGCCCACAGCAAAAGAGCATAACACGACATTCAATAGAATCGCATTGCCACATAAAAAGAAGGAGCCACAGAAGTCTGCGAGGCTTTCCTGGTCATGCTCACGCACCTACCTCATTTACTTTGCCTTTTCTAAGCAAACGCTAATTGTTTTCTTCCATCTCATCCATACCCACCCCACAGGCACAGCCGCATATCACTTCTGGCTTAATTTTATGACAAGTCTGGACTTCAAAGCTCTGCGCAAGAAAGAGCGCGCAAAACTCCAACGGCAGAAGCAGCAAGAAAACCAGTACCAGAACAAGGGTACGCTAAGTCGGATTCATCTCGATGCTCCTTTGATCCTGGCACATCGCTTCAGTCTGGACCTGATCAAATTCAAGGTCTCACCAGGCGCAATAGATGGTATTTACTATGTGCCTGAATGGTTGTCCGAGGAAGACGCGCGACAGCTACTGGAAGCCATTGGTCAGGTTAGTGGTGTGACGACATTATTATTGTAAAATGAGTTAGGGTGACATGTTGTATGTCTGTGTGTACATATCTTATTGCATAGTACAATCAATTTTAGGCCGTTTTCATCCTTCCTCCTTTCTTCTAATTAATCTCAAATACAGGCTCCAGCCGGACTTTGGACTAACCTGCAGAATCGACGCCTGCAAAATTTGGGCGGCACTCCTGCGTCTGCCACTGGAAAGGGCATGCGCTGCCTTCCTGTGCCAAGCTATGGTCACGCCATGTTTGAGGCATTGGTGGCCGCGGGCGTGTTTGCTTCGGACACCGCGCCAAACCACATTTTATTGAACGAATATAGTAACGGACAAGGAATCGCGTTGCACAAAGATGGACCGCTTTACCAGAACCGAGTTGCAATTGTGTCGTTGGGCGCACCTGCCCTTATTGAGTTTTGGGATCGGCCTCATTTAAATGATTTGAACGCGCCCAGGTGTAGTGGTAGCAATTTTCCGTCGCACCCGTCCTCTGCTACAGTGCGCTTAGAACATCGGTCTCTGCTCGTATTTGAGGGAGATGCGTATGAGAAGTACTGGCATGGCATTTTGCGGCGGCATGAGCTTCCTGCTGAGGAGTCAGGAGATAGAGGAAAGGAGGATCGCCGGGTGAGTTTGACTGTTCGCCGTGTTTTGAATGTCTGCGAAGCGGACAAGGAGATGTTAGAGACTGCAGAAACCGTACGGGAAGAGAAGCGAGAAAATGCGCGTTTTCTCATGTCAATATCGGATGACCGATAAATGAATTCAACTGAGCGGAATTCATGAATGAAAGTGAAAGTGTATTTAATCGTTAGCAACATGTCTCACGCTTGGGCATACAAAAGTGTAATCGGCGGGTTCAAATGTCTAACATGTTATCCTTCTGTTGCACGTTCCTTTAATCTTTACAAGCCACTGTCCTCACCCTCTTCATTGATGCATCCACACACAAGTCATCGCGAATTGGAAAGCCTAAATCGGGGCGGCGAGGGTAGCGGTGGAAAAGGTGAGGGCTTATGGAAAGACTGCACTTCCGGCAGGGGTATTATGGCACCTTTTACACCGCCGTCTCCTTCAACATCGACCGACTCGCTAAGCCCAATGTAATATGCCTCGAGCTTCTTCTTCTGACGGCGGGCTCGTTCACGGAAGCGCTGGTCCATTTCCTTGCGCGCATCTTCAGCCCGACGGCGCTCGTTCTCTTCCCGCTCCATGGCCGCTAGCTCCTTCTGCTCCTTTCGGATCAGCCATTCTTGCAGCTTGATATGTCGCTGCATGCGCTTGCGCGCCCTGTTTAGCTTATCAATGAGCATCTGCTCCTCCTTCTCCCGCTCCGTCAAGTTGTGCGGATAAACAGCACTGGTCGGAGTGGACTGAGAGGAGCCCTCGTGGGCTTGAAGCTCGGAAGAGATCTTCACATCTTCAGCTCCACGGATGCGGTAAGTCATAGCTGACGGTGGAACTTGTAAACGAGTGAAGGAAGGCGGCGACTGGTGATATGGCGGGGCCGACCGTGAGATCGTACGGAAGCTTCCGTGGTTGCTGTGGTGGTCGTTGTGTTCCTGCCCGGACAGTGGTTGTGCGTTATGAGGCAGTGCGGAAGTCGTAGGCGAGAGATGCCGCAGGCAATGGTCATCCAGCGGAACACACGGGCAGCTGGCGCCCTTGCCACCGATGTAATCGTCGACATTGGGCACGAGGTCTATGAGAGCATGCCGCAAATCCCCTTCTTGGATCTCAAATTTAAAAAATCGTGTCAACAGAGAGACAAAACGCTTATTTTGCTGCTCGACCTCCTGAACGCGGTGTCGAAGATTGTTGCTAGTGTCGAGCCGGAGCGCTTCCTCTTCCTTTTGCTGGCGCCTCCGTTGGCTGCCTTCATCAGTATATTGCTGCAGTTGTTTTTGTTGCGCGGCTAGTTGGTCATGGGCGGCGGTCAACGCCGACCGCAAGTCCGTTGTCTCAGTTTGAGCCTCCTGTAAGGCTGCCTCCAGCGCTATAACACGAGCCTTGGCGGCTTTCAAAGCGTGCCGTTGCTTCTCTTGAAACACTTGGACTTCTTCGCGGCGGCGATCCGCTGCCGCTGCCGCCGCTTCCTCGTCTAGGCAGGCGATAGATGCCGTCCTCACAACAAGTGATGACGCCGGCGGCGCAGACCGGAGACGCAGAACCAGTGCTCGCAATTGCATGACTTCTCGCTTCAATTGCTCGACCAAAAGATGATCCACTGATGGCCATTCTTCGTAAGGCCGGACGTAGGCCAAAACCTGCTTGGCCCGATCGGCAAATTTGAGCGTCGAAATGCTCTCCTCGGCACAGTCGGCGGTTGGGCTGAGGGTGGCGATGATATAGGTCTTGGTGTTACCTCCTAAACTGTCCTGAATGAGGCGCGTGAGCTTGGATTCGCGATACGGTATATGCGCTGGGAACGTGGAGACAGTGTTGGCAGAAGCACACAATGCGGCGATGCACCGACCCAGGGTAAAGAGGCTTAAGTTGATGTTGGCCAACTCTTGGGCATGCTGGTCTGCAATATCTTGAGTTGTGTCCCACTTTTCGGACCCAGCTAGGTCCACCAAATTTAATTTAGAGCGTAAAATAAACACAGTGTCTTTTTGGAGTCCCACTGCTTGTTGCTGGTGATGCTGTTGCTTGCGTCGGGGATCTTCGGGCCCCAATTCTTGTTCAACAACGACCTGAAACAATGAATGAGACCGACTGCTGGCTTGATTCATGTGCGTCTCGCGAATAGCTCGATTCTCCTCGCCGATGCGAAGTAATGCCAAGCACTCCTCCATATTCTTAACGCGAAACTCGGAGAGACCTTGCACGTAAATGTCGCGGTTGCTGTCCTCGTGGATCTCCAGCGGTCGATTGCGACCACTGTCCCGGAGCATGTCATAAAGTTGCTCATTGTAAATTTGTACAAACGAGCAGTAGACTATCGTCTTGGTGCTTGATTCCGAGGTTGCGCAGGGCTGCTGGGCCTCAAGGGCAACAAACAAATCGTGCATGGCGCGAGGGATGACGCCTGCGCCTTCCGGCAGCTTCCCAGCGTGGTAGCTGTGAGACATAACAGTGGCTGATGCAGAACTCGCACCAAACATACTGTGGGTTTTACCCGAAGAAGTTTGCCCATATGCCATAATTGTGCTGTTGTAGCCTTCCAAGACCCGGGACACGCTGCCCTGGACTTGTTGGTAGATGTCGGATTGCACAGCCTCGGGACCCAAGACGTAGTCGTAACTATTATTTTTTACGGAGGAATTCATTGGGGCAAATGGAGCCATGAGACCTTGAATGAACGTAGTAACGCTATCTACTAAGCTATTTACGGAATTAATAAATCTCTCCCTTACGTGCAACGGACGCTCCGTCGTGCCTGGGCACGGATTGTGATTGACCCTTCCCGCCGATGATCCTCGGCGTGCGCACCGCTTCCACATTCGACGATCGACTGGACTTGTCGTTCTCGTTCGCTTTCCAGCAAGGGGCGCACACGGACAATGACCTACGGAAAAAATTGTCGGGAAACGGGAAAGTTGAGTTAGATGCGGAGGCGAGATGACGTGAAAAAGGGAAGAACCACGACAATTTACCCCACCTGAATGCTCTCAATGTCGCCCAGCAATCGATGTTCCTCGCCTTTCTTTTTACTTCCGACTTCGCCAGGTACTGTCGCATTTCCCTCATCGGCGGCATCAATCTCATGCCCAGGCTTTCCGAGAGACCCCGCAGCACTCGCCGAGCGTGGAGCAGCCCTGGCATCTTTTGAGGTATCATCGTTACAAGGGGTCTGCAAGAGGAAAGGTGGACTCACTTCATTTCCTAGGGACATTTCCTGTAACCTGATTGTTTGGTTTTGGCTGGTGGTACTACCACTGGTAAAATTTGGAGTGTTAACCTTGGCCCATCTGTATTTTTTGGCCACCCGGGCTGCAATGGGGCCAAAACGCATTCAGATTATATTTCAAATGCTTTCGAGAACTATTCGGGTCAATGATAGGGCCTCGAGTTGTCGTTTTTGTGCTACGTTTGAGCGGCAGCTTCAATTAGGGTAGGGTCGCGGGTACGACTCCAAAAGAGGGGACCGAACCGTCGCTAGAATCCAACAGCTGCTTCAAGTTCTGCGGAGAGAAGAAATGACCAGCCCACCCACTCATGGCCCCTTGTGCATCCCCCTTGGGACTTATGATGTTGCGACATGGCTGTCTTTGTTCTTCTTCTCACCCTTTTGGTATTCCTTAAAATTGTGCCGGTCTCTTCGGTGTGAGTCCGGTGCATCTTTCTTTGCCAACGCAAGCAGCCTGCTGCCGCTCCCAAGCGAGGTGGTCGCTGCTGTGGGCCATCGCCAATTGTACGACGGACACACACCACTGCTTCTTTTCCGTGCACGAATGCTTTGGCAAGATGCTCCTATCATGATGCACTGGTCCTCACTATGTGTCGTTTCCCGAGCCTCTTGCGACATATTCCTTTCGCCGCTGTCCCTGTCCTCTTTGAGGGCTTCGCTGTGTGGCCGCTGGCGTTTTTGTCTTCCTCGTTCTCCCTTAGGGATATGGGAAGCCGGCTAGACAATCAGCACGGAGGGTATTATTACAAAGATGTCCGATAGCACACATAATTTACAATTCCCCACCGTGCCGGGTTTCACTTGCCACAACTACAGGCCCAACGCTTGCCGAAACAATTCGAAGACGTGGCCGCTTCGCAGTGCCTATTGAATATTCCAACACACATTTATATCAGAATATTAAAATGCTATCAACAAGTAAGTGTGATAGAGGTATGTTCCTTCCTGTCCGTCCCTAGCCCTCCGTGAGCTGTGGCCGCTTTCACTGACTCTTTCCCCCCACTAAATGGCCCATCCGAGACATGCCCTCGTGCTGTCTCCACCGAGTCGCATTCTGCACCCTGCTTTTCCCTCTTTTCTATTCAATTCCATGTCATTATAGGCTAAAAAGCTCAACAACACCATAAGCTCGTTCACTCTGCCCACATCCACCCTCAACACCACAGCGACACCTCCAAAGCACCACAAGAAGAAGACTTTCACTACCGTCTTTAAACATTCCCCTATCTCCATGTCCGGCGCGGGGGCAGCAACAGCCTCCGGTGGAATTTCTTTCTCCTTCCAACAAGGAGATAGCAGCGGTCCTGTCCGGGCTACTCACATGACCCTCAACATGACCAAGACGACTGCTACCAATGCCATGGGCAGCAGTATCAGCAGCAGCAGCAGCATCTGCAGTCGTAGCACCACTGCCAAGAACAACAATAATAACACGGTGACGCGGACCGGTCTCGCAGTTATGTCCACTTCCTTTGCCTTGGGTTGGCGGCAGCAACAGCATGAGAGGGATCCCTCCTCTCCGCCATCGTTCTTTCCTCTCTCAAGCTACCAAGCAAGGCCGTCACCACCGACGACCCCTGAGCTCACGCTGTCAGGACCTGTTAGAACGAATACGAAAACACAACAGCGCCTACATTTCCAGCAGCAGCAGCAGCAGCAGCAACAACAACAGCAGCAGCTGGAAGAGGAGAAGGAGGAGAAGCACGGGCAGCAGCAGCAGCAGCAGCAGCAGCAGCAGCAGCAGCAGCAGCAGCAGCAGCAGCAGCAGCAGCAGCAGCAACAGCAGCAGCAGCAACAGCAGCAGCTGGAAGAGGAGAAGGAGGAGAAGCACGGGCAGCAGCAGCAGCAGCAGCAGCAGCAGCAGCAGCAGCAGCAGCAGCAGCAGCTGGAAGAGGAGAATGAGGAGAAGCACGAGCAGCAGCAGCAGCATCAACAGCAGCATCAACAGCAGCAGCAGCAGCAGCAGCAGCAGCAGGAGGAGGAGAGAACTTCGGCCTTGTTGCTCGACGACAAGGACGACACGGATTTTTATGCTTTTTTGGATGCTCATCCTCTAAATCTTGACGAGATAAATTTCCTCTCCCCAGCCCGCCTGGTCCCCTCTTTCTCCCCGCGGTCGTTGAAGAAAGAGGCCTCGATCATGGCATTTGCTGTGGTTGGTGCTGCAGCCGATACCGCTCCTATTGCCAATGATATGATAACGACCGACATTTTTACCAAGAACCTATGTGCCAGTGACCTGTCCGACACCTGCCGTCGGAGCAGCAGTAGTAGCAGTGGTGGGTTTAATATCCAGGCTCCGACACATCGCTTGAACAAGGACGGGAAACCACCTATTTTAAGTCGCAGCATCAGCAACGACAGTTGCAGTAGTAGTACAAGCTCTTCTTCTTCCTTTTCTTCAGCTTCGACAAGCAGTAGCAGCAGCGCCAACACTGTTATCCGAAAAGCTGCAGGCAAGATTACTGCGAGAAAGACCGGCACTAGGAAATTCAAGGCTCCTGCATCCCCTCCGCCTCGTCGTCGGTTCATTTCGTCCCCCTTTGAGGTAGCTAAATTTCTCGACTGCATGGATGACGAGATCGAAGGTGCCACCGACAACGAAAAGGAAAGAAGCAGCCATTCCCGAGGACGACCCTCGCTTAGCAGCAGCAGCGGCAGCAGCAGCGGCAGCACCACTAACAACACTAACTGCAGCAGGAGTACTTCCGCACCATTGTCCTTTTCGTCCCCTATGCGCTGCTGCTTCTCCTTTAAGGACTGGGACGAGCGTCTGCAATCGCCTTCCATTGCTACCTCCTCCTCCCCCTCCTCCTCGTCCGCTTCCTCATCCTCCAAGACCCGGGCAAAGATCACCCATACTACAAGTAGACAATTGGCCAAACGAACCAAAAAGGGTGCCACAGCTATTGAGACAGTACCAACAAAGGGAATGACAGCCGCAAGAGTAGTAGCAAGGGCAGCAGCGACGACGAGGACAAAGTCTGAGACGCGCGGACGAATCACGAAAAACAAAACCGAAGCTGCTGCTGCTGCTGCTGCTATTGCCGTCACTCCATCCCAACAAGCAGACCTAGATCTCGTAGTCCCCTGCGGCGAGACGCTGTCTTTTTCCACTCCTGAAAATTCTATGCCTGCGTATGAGACGCATGTGAACCCTTCGGAAATGTCGCCGCTGGTAATCCAAGTCCCTCACCCTTTCCTTCCCCTTGACGTGGGCTCGCTCGGTAGCGGCGCCACCACGATAGAGGGCGAGACCAGGGAAGAAGAGGAAGCGCAAGACTTTGAGGAGAAGGACGAAGCGCTCTCGAACTCTGCTTTGGATATCCTTATGTACGCATTTTCGTCAGATGGGATGGCGGAACCCAATTTGTTGGGGGAGGTGCCTGTGGTGAGCCAGGAGATCCAGGCTGCGGGTGGCCTCTTTTTCGAAGCATCCGACGGAAGTGCCTGTGGTGAGTACGAAGATTACAGCTCTCAATGCCATTCCAGCATCGTTCCGAGTTTCCTGGCGAACAAGGGATGACATTTTCCCCATCTGCTGCTTACAGATCGGAACATGTGTGATATTTTGGGTGTGGGGTAGACTGATTACTGTTTGTCAAAGAGGACTATACATGTGCGTGTTTGTGTGCATGTACCACTGTAAGTGTTTCTGACTCAGTGCAGGATGCAAATATTTGCGATTACGATTTCGCGCTTTTTTCCTTGTGGAGATCATATGATATGTGATTGTGGACCATAGCTTCCAGCCCCGCCAATTGATTAAAAAAAAAGTAAAGAGAGTGAAGAAAATCCTGCTCGGATTACGAGGGAAAGAACCAGCCGAAAAAAATGACAGAAGAGTGCACTTTCTTAATGTGTAAGACGAAGATTAGTAACCAACCAGGAGAGTGAAAAAAGGATATGATATGCCTCCTGCGCCAGCAAAGGTGTTGTACCATTCAAAGAAAATATAAAATTGTTTGCGGTTTCTAAGTCATCTATCACTGTAATTTGGATTACTTTATGATTTCGCATCATAGCTACCATTTCTCAGCCCTTTTTGTACCGTACCGCTACCATGATCCTTCTGTCTCGACCTGTTAAAAATCCGATAACCATTTAAAATTCTCCGCTAAGCTACACGCAAGGAGGTTGGCCACCCTTCTCGTTCTGCGACCCGACTCACTGTTAATCTAGTTTGACGGTGCGACTGATTATTCAGGAGCGAATTGAGAGAGAAAGGAGAGGACAAATCATTTATGTATCAAAAGGTGTTCAGTGGATATGGATGCCCTCTCTAGCTAGCGCCACGTGGGTACCCCCTTTGTTGTCAAGCACATTTACGATTTTGTCGGCGACCTGTACGGGCGAAAGACTAAATTTCAAGAAGAGGTGGAAAATGGAGAAGAAATACACATGAATATCAAGGGTCGGAGCGACAAGACGTAGGTCGCGCGTCTTTTTTCCGTTTTTCTTTAATACATACAACTGATTTGAATATCCTGCGCTTTCTTCATGTACATCGTCTGGCGGTCGTGCGTCACAATTTACATTACTGTAGGCATCCTTACTTGTGTCTTTGTCTTTTTGACTCATCTTCCCCTACTCGTCCTCCCGCCACCGCCCCTTTGACTCGGATTCGTCTCTTTTCTCTTTTACCTCCACCGTTAAGTTCGCCTCACCCCCACCATCCTCGTCCTTATTCTTCATCTTCACATCAAAAAAGCGCAAGTCCCGCTCTTGCTTCAAGCCCGGCACTCTTGCCTTCTCCTCCCGCCGAGGCACCTCCTGAAACACTTCCTTCCCCTCAGTCAACACCTGCGCCAGGACGTAAAATGTGGCCGCGGCACCCACCAAAAAGGGAAAGCGGCCCAAAAAAGTATCGTCCCATCCCGTAGCGTCGACAAAAGAGACCAACAAAGGGTTGACCACCCCGGCCAGCAGCGCCGCGGCAAGGGCGGCTGCCACGTCGGGGGCGTCGGTAGGGCGAGAGAGGTAGAGGAAGCCGACAAACGCCGCCGGGTAGACCGGGTTACCCAATGTCAGGGACACACCCATGGACAAGGGAAACCAGCCTTTGATGGTCGTCATACTAGATGAGACTGAGGCCCGAACGCGGCCCACATCGCTTGCCCTGGGAGGCACCAGGAAGGTGGGCACGGGTACGTCCTTGTTCAGTGCCCTGGCCAGCTGGGTGAGAAACGACACTGAGCGTTCCGTCAAGTCATCTTCCCCGTCGTCTTCGGAGGCGGCTAGGTTACGAAAGAATGGCTGATTAGGAGTGGAGAGGGTGGAAGTAGGAAGGCGGCGGCCGTGGCGGGCGGTAATAGCAGCAGAAGCAGGAGCAGGAAAGGCGGGCCGGGAGTAGGGAGACATGAAAGCATAAGTTGAAAAGGTGGAAAAGACAGCTGAAAGAAGGAGGAGATGGGGCGTTGCGAATTGCGGCGGCTGCATGCTTGTAGAGCGCGGAGCTGTGCATTATGTAGGCGTCGCATGAGAAAGTGTGTGACTACATGCTCAGCATGTTCTGATAGAAAAGGAAGTCATCTCGGCGGTCGTCTTCGACATCGCTCCAACTCTCCGCGGACTCAAGGCCCCGCCTATCTTAGCCCCTACCCAGATGTTCTCGCATGTCCCATCCTCGCTTCTTACACCACATGAGGTCTGCTTTAGTGCCTTGGTCAATGTTTGTGGGCTCCCAGTTGAGGATAGGGATAAGAAGGGGTGAGGATGAGGAGGAGGTCACGCTTCTCCCGACCCGGACGGTGCACCGCGCCATAAATCACGTCAAGTCAAGTGAAGATGTGCTGTTGGTGCTCCTAGAGCACCGGCGCACAACCCCTCAAACGACAACTTCCATTTAATTACCACACCCCACAGGTTTTCCTGGCGCTGTTCGAATGAATCCTAGCTCTCGGCTTGCTGGTCTCGGGGGTGGCTTGCGTGCGGCAGGATGAGCGTCAAAACCCGTAGATGGCTGCAACACGCGAACACATGGTTTCGGGGCGACAAGAGCACCGCTCTCCCCGTGCGAAGCGTGATCTTGGCCTTGACCCTTTACGATTACGTCTTTAGGCTTCAAGCATCCAGCATGTCTGCAACCTATCAGTATCACTGTCATTGACACCCTTGAGTGTCCACAGGGTGGCTAGGCGTGCGATTACCAGCGTGCGTGGTCTTCAAGGCCCACTTCCACATCACCTCTCAAGGACATTTAACTCTTTGAGGCATGCCAACAAGATCAGGGTATTACAGTAGTCACCCACAACTTTACCCTCACATTTACACGCACAGAGATGACGCGGGCCGTGGTATTGATGCCCTCGGCCCTCGTGTGTGGGAAGCACTCGCCCTACCGCCATGCAATTGAAGCCGCGTTGGTGGCGCAATCCGCGGGTGCCGCAGGCAACACAGTGGACTGGGAATGGCAAGAACCGGACGGCGAAAGAACACGTGCCTCTTCCCACAACGGTAGCAGGAGTAGCAGAGGCGTTGCCAGCACCACGACAACCAACAGCCTGCAAGCGCAAGCCCACGCCTTGCTTAAATCCGACCCCAACGTAGACCTTGTGCTGGTGCCCAGTCTAGAACCACCCTATCAAGCTCATTATTTTACGCGGGTGTTCCGAGGCGGAACAGATAATAACAGCAACAATGGTAGCAGAGACAGCGATAGCAAGAAACGAGCTGCTCCTGTATCCTATCCTGCTGGTGGCTCCTCGTTTTCCCCCTCCTTCATGATTCACATGACTACACTCCGGCTGGGCCCCACAGAACGTACCTATCTCACAGCTACAGCGCTTTGTCGACATTTTGGATGGGGCCATGTGGCCTTGTTGAGTTCCGATGATAATCACATGCAGGCAGCACAAGGCCTGAGGCAGCAATTGACTGCCGAAGGCATTCACATTCGTCGGCACCATATATTCTCCCCCGCCGGGAGCGGGTCCTTACATAGCAAGTCTAACCCCTCCCCTCTTTCCTCCTCTGGCTCGGGTGTGGAGCATGATTTGGACGCCATCCGCACAAGTGGTGCTCGCATTGTCTTCCTTCTTTCGTCGTGTCGCGCGACACACGAGGTGCTGAGCGCGGCGCGTCGGAAGGGTATGTTGAGAGATTACGCTTGGGTGGTACTGCATCCGACGTCGGCCTGTGCTTTGGATTCGTCATCATCCGTATCATCATTATCATCATCATCATCGGCAGCAGCAAAAGGGATGGACGACCATTTTGAAGGGGGGGATCTGGCATTGCTGGAGATGTATCAAGGCGTCTTGGGGTTGGCGTGGGATGGAGCCATGGCTGCTGGTGATGCTGCCTGGCCAAAGATGGGGGTAGAAATCAACGCCTCGGCTATCCCTCGGGAAGCCGTCGAAGCGTTGGATGAATTTTGCAGGAGTAGCAGGATTAGCAGCAGCAACAGTAGAGAGGATACAGAAACGGCCGATTCTCTGGACTTGTCCCCGGGGTTTTTGTATGAAGCTCTGCGGCACTTGGCCTCCCCTTCCTCTCCTTCCTCCTCCTCCTCCTCCTCCTCCTCCTCCTCCTCCACCTCCTCGTCATTGGGTGGAAACGTGGTGGAGGGAGTCGGCAGCGATGGATTAGAGGAAGGGGTGGTGCTACATCCCCATCTAGCTATGTCAGTTTTGAGTTTTTCAGGAGCCCGCCGCTCACCTTCCTTTTTTACCTCCAGCTCCACCGGCATTGATAGCAGCAGCAGCAGTAGTAGTAGTAATAGTAGTAGCAGCAGGAATAGCAACAGCAGCAGTGGACATGCCTCCAGGATTGAAGTCATCCACCAGCCAATTGCCCGTCTGGCGATGTCTTCCTCGTCGTCCTCCTCGCTCTCCCCCTCGTCCTCCAAAATGGATGGTTTTGGGCGCCTAGAACTACTGACTACGCGACCTCTTCGCTGGCCGGGAGATGTCAGAGCTCAACCACGGGATCTAGTGGAGTTGTGTGGCAACCATGATAACGATTTCTTCTCCTCCCCCTCCCGATCTAGCAACCGCGACTCCCTCACAGTCATTACTGGCGTCTGGCCCTTAGTCTTTTGTGTTGCCGCAATCTGCATCGCCCTCACTCCGTTGTGGAATTGGTTACACAAACGCTATTTTAAAGCACAAGAGCCCTCCCCACCTTGTCTCGATGGAGGATGCCCACCCATCCCTTCTTTGAGTGAAGTTAAGGACGCGGTCAGCCAGGAGGAGGACAGAGCGTTTATTGCCACTCGAATGGCCGAACTCACTGAAAAACAGGTGGAATTGCTGCGATCTGTGGAGGTTGACATGAGGGATGTGGTGATGAAGAAGCATGGAGGGGGCATTGGCCAGGGGTCGTTTTCGGTGGTCTATAAAGGATATTATCAGAATTCTCACGTGGCGATCAAGGTGTTAAAGAAGGTTGATGAGAGAAATTTCAGGCGTTTTCTAGAAGAGATTTTGTTGCATAAGGATTTGAGGCACCCGAATGTGGTGATGTTTCGGGGAGCGAGTTGGAGGGACGGACGGTTGTTAATGCTGGTGGATTTTGCTGGGAGAGGGACGCTGGCTGATGTCTTGAGAAGATCTCAGGGAACTTTGAGGTGGAAGCCGGTGAAATTGAATATGGCCCTAGGCATTGCGAAGGGCATGGCATTCTTACACCAGACGCGGTATTATGACATGTGGACGAGTTCGTATCAGCGGTGTGTGGTACATCGGGATCTCAAGCCCCAGAATATTTTGGTGACTGATGCGTATCACGTCCAAATTACTGACTTTGGGGAGGCACGAACAGTGGATCATGAAAATACCATGACCCAGGTGGGGACTCAGTTGTTTGTGGCTCCCGAAGTGGTTAGGGGGGAGAGGTATTCGGAGAAGTGTGATGTGTATTCATTTGCGGTTGTGCTGTTGGCGATGCTGGAGTTGCGGCCGGATGTGCTTGATGTCTTTGCAGAGGCCCTGCCGGAGATGGAGAGATCTGAGACTGGGATCACGCGGGAGAGGATGAAGGAACCGAAAGGCGTAGAGGTGACGGATGCATGCAAGACATGCCCGCTCAACAAGGGTTATCAACCTCCGCCTGGCGTTTCCTTGGCGCAAGCTCAAGCGGCTGCCTCAACGCCTGAGCACGAGTGTCCCCTCGCCCAACACAAGGAGTTCAAGGGCGTGGTGGCTCATGCAGTGACGCGGGCCGTGGTCTACGACGATCTCCGTCCGACCATCAAGGGCTGTCCTTACCCCGCGCTCAAGACGTTAATTGAAAGGTGCTGGATCCCGGACGTCAACGACCGCCCAAGCTTCGCTGCCGTCGTCGAGGCGTTGGACGGGCGCGTCCGCCGGGAAGTGAGCGATTACACCCGGCCAACATCCGGCAGTAGTGGCAGTCATTCAAACAGCTCGGGGTCTGGGTTGTCATACGGAAGTACTGATTTGATGATGCTTCGGGAGGGGTTGCGGCAAGGGGCGGGGCGATTAGGGGCGAGCGCCGCAGGAAATGGGGACCGCTCTTTGCGTGTCCCTCAAGGCTCGAGGGAAAGTCATCAGAATGGAGGCACCAGGGGTAAGTAAGTTGAAAGAGAAATATATGATGTATAAAGTGATTATCTCGTTTATTTCCTGTATGAAAACAAATGAAACCGACCGTGGGTGCGTTTAAACTGACAAGAGAATTGACAGAGGGAACTGAGAGTGGATGGGCATGGGGTGCACCATTTGGGATGCAGGGCTTGCGCCAATATCGTGATCGGGCCGTCGTTTGATTGCTTTGTTGTCGGTGTTGCTTTGGATGGATTGATTGTTGGTAATGGACATTGGCGGGAGGTTGCTCACGTAAGAAGAAGGACCTCCAGATAGTCCAAGTGCACGAGACCTAAGCACCCCGCCAAGGGATGTGCGCGGCTCTGCACAGCATAACGTCTACCTGCATCAGCATGAGCCATATAAAGCCTCCCCCCGAGGGTATACAAAAAAAAAAGGAAAAAAAAGAAAAAAAGACATAGCTTGACGAACAAAGGAGTATATTGCATAGTTCATCCCCATCCCACCCACCCACAGTCTCATCCGCCCGACATGTCGATTGTGATTCACGTGCCTATCAGAATTTGATCAAACCATTCGATACTGCCATCCTTGAGGCTTAACCATGGTTTTGGTCGATCTCACAAAAAGAGTCAACTCAACCACACTAAATGCGCACGTCAGGACTACATGAACCACGCCGTCAACGCAGCCAGCCACCAGAATGCCGCCGAAGCAGGGTAGAAAGGTGTGTACAACATTGATAAAACGGACCGGAGGAAACATACCGAGTCCCACCCATCCACATCTGATCCCCCTCTCCTCAATCCTTACACACACAGGCGGCCAATGCCGCCACAACCAGCGGCAAGACTATGAAGGTGGGTCTCGGGAAAAAGGGGGAGACTACAATCCTGTCCGTGGTGCAGCAGCAAGTGGGCAAGAAGAGCGGCACCGTAGCTGCTTCTTCCACTGACCTGGGGTCGAAGCGCCTGGCTAAGAAGTTGGAGGGGCTGTACGAGCGTCTGGTGGAGATTGGCTTTCGGGAAGCACAAATTGAACAAGCTCTGACTGTATGTACATTGAACAGCAATGGAGATATCGCCTTGGAGTCTGTCCTGGATTGGTTGTGTCTCAACGTGAGACCTGAGGAGCTCCCAGCACAGTTTGCCGACCCAAGTGTCCAGGAAGCCAGGACACAGCCAGGCACCCTTGGGGTCGGACATGCAGGCGCCACGCTTTCATCGGAGGAACGTGCGAGTCTTGTAGCGACACGAGAGGTAGATTTAGACTTGGGCGCGCACCTAGCGGCCGTTACAAGGGACGAGGACGGGGACGAGGAGGAGGAAGAAGAAGGGAGAAATGGCGATTCTAAACGCTGGATACTGGAGTACGCCCGGCGGGAGGCCGAAGCGGAGCTGGCGGCCAAGAAAGCAGCACAAGCACAATTAACAAGCGCACAGCGGTGGGAATCGATGACACCAGAGCAAAAGCTGGAGTTGCTTGAAGCCAGTTACGAGGAGGAAAAGCGGAAGGCCAAGGAGGCAAGGGATAGTGGGCGGGAGGGACGGCGCGAGAAGGCAGAGACGGAGGTACGATTGAAGGACATTCGGGAGCAAATTTATGAGTTGAAGGTAGTAGTAGGGCAACGGAAACGGGAGATGGCGAAGCTCAAGAACCAGCTTTTGGCTGAAATGGGGGGAAGCGAGAAGTTGGTGGGAGGTGTGGGAGGAGGAGGGTCGTGGGCGGCACTAATGGGGGGGAAGGGGAATCAGACAGTCAAAGAAGTGGAGGTTGAGGAGTGTGATTTTGGGGGCATGTTTGAGGACGATGATGATGACAGTGTGGTAGAAGAGAAGACATTAAATACTGTGCCAGCAGCGTTGGCGAAGAAGGAGAAAGAGAAGGAGTTAAAAGTTGAACAGTCTATAATTGACGGGCTCTTTGGCGGGGACAACGAGAGTAGCGATGAGAATGACAGACCAGTACAGCCACGACGTCCGCGCACTCCGCCTAAAGTACTAGCAGCTCCCATGCCTGCCGCCCCTCCCTCCCCCGATCGCGCCGTGCCTGGTGCAGTAATCGAAGTCTTAACAACTGTTGAAACCACTACAAAAGCTACGGCACTACCTTCCAGACCGCTACCCTCTCAATCTCAATCTCCGCCACCAGAAGAGTCCTTCCAATCCACCTCTACCTCCCTCCTCGGTGTTCCCAAGAACTGGACGGGCAAGACCCCCCGTCGACATCTCGAAGAGTACCTGCAAAAGAAACGCCTCGGCAAGGCCAACTTTCAAAAGGCCGCTCCAGGGGGAAAAGGCTGTGTCCTTACATTGCGAGGCATCCCCGAAAGATTCGAATCTATCGGCGAATTCAACACACACGGTGATTCCCAACATGCAGCCGCTACCCGAGCGCTCTATCGCTTAGAACCCAAGCTACAGCTTTCAAGGGTGTTGCCTCCTCCATTTCGGGAATGGTGGGCTGAGTGGCAAGAGGCTGAGAGGAAGCAGAGGGAAGTGAAGTTGGCGGCAGTGAAGCGTGGAAAGAAGGATCGGATTGCGAGTCTGGTGCAATCCATGCAGGAGGGGGTTTCGTTGGGGGGGGGGCAGGATGGGAAGGAACACGGGAGTAAGGAGAAGGAAGGAGGCCAAAGCGGCAATGGCAGCGAGGGGATTGGTGTGATGCTAACTGACAATTCGGAGGTGAGTTGGGAAATGCAGGATGTTTCACTGGATGAGGCCCAAGTGGAGAAAGGAAAAGAGGAAAGAATGTCGACGGGAGCAGCCACAGCAGCATCATCGGCGACCCCGTCATCCAACGTGCTCAATGGATCAGCGCATCTGCAACGTCTGGCGGCTGAAAAGGAAGATGTGGAGTTAGGCAAAAAGCTCCGGCAGAAGTTTAAAGAGAAGCAACGCCGAACCAAATACCAGGAGCTCGCGCGCGTCCGATGGGAATTGCCGGTGGCAGCAACGCGTGAAGAGATTCTGCGGTGTGTCGAGCGGGAGCCGGTGGTGGTCATATCGGGTGAGACAGGTTGCGGAAAGAGCACACAAGTTGCGCAATACATTTTGGAGGAGGCCTTGCTGAGGGGGGAGGGACATAAATTGAATCTTGTGTGTACACAACCACGTCGAGTGGCGGCTGTATCGTTGGCTGAGCGTGTGGCACAGGAGATGGGGGATGAGGGAGGAGCAGGGGGTTCGGGAGCTTTGGTTGGTTATCAGATTCGGATGGAGTCGAAAACGAGTGCGGCGACGCGGTTGACATTTTGCACCACGGGAATTTTGCTCCGGAAGTTGCAGATGGACCCGACATTGCAGCAGTACACGCACATAATCTTGGATGAGGTGCACGAACGGCAGGCGCTCGGTGATTTTCTGTTGGTCGTCTTACGAGATTTGGTGCGTGTCCGATCAGATCTAAGATTGATCCTCATGTCTGCGACTGTAAATGCTGATTTGTTTTGCCGTTATTTTGGAGGGTGTCCAACTTTTACAATACCTGGGAGGTACTTCCCTGTGGAGGAGCGGTACTTAGAAGATGCGTTGGAGGCCACAGGCTGCTTGATCGAGGAAGGCTCGGCGTATGTCCGGAGAAAGGACAGAGCGCAATTTAAGCAGGCGACGGTCGAGGTTTCGGGGAGGGGGGGGAGATCGTTCTCGCAGAAGTTGGAGTGGCAGGAGGAAGAGGCTGAAACGGAGGGACGACGGGGGTCGCAATGGGTAAATTTTCTAGAGGAATGTCGAGACGCAGGTTACAGTTCCCGGACACTCAAGTCCTTGGGGAGGGTAGACGAGGCGATTGTGAATTTTGATTTGTTGGAGGATCTACTGCGGCATATTGTCGAGGTGGAGGCTGAGCACGTGGCGGCGGGTGAGCCGGGGTGGAGGGTCGATGGGGCCATTTTGGTCTTTTTGCCGGGCTTGGGCGAGATTCGGGGAATCCTTGAGCGTCTGCGAGGAGGGCGTTTCTTCCGTGATGAACATCAGTACTGGCTTTTGCCCTTGCATTCGGCCTTGTCGTCAGCGGAGCAACAGAAGGTCTTTCAACATCCCCCGCACGGGTCCAGGAAAATCATTTTTTCCACAAACATTGCTGAAACTTCCGTTACAGTTGATGATGTCGTATATGTTATAGACTGTGGTTTGGTTCGTGAGATCCAGCTTGCCAAAGGTCGGGGGGGAGGGCGGGCGCTGGTTACGACCTGGGCTTGTCGAGCCAGTGCCAAGCAGCGGATGGGCCGTGCTGGGCGTGTGGGACCGGGCGTGTGTTTTCGTTTATTCTCGAGGCATACCTATCGAAAGATTATGGCTGAGTTTGCCGTGCCGGAGCTGCAGCGCACGCCGTTGGAAGAGCTTTGCCTGCAGATTCGCGCCAACAATCTGGCGCCTTCATGCCGGGAGTTTTTGCTTAAGGCCCCCGAGCCGCCTGAATCTTCGGCAATCGATACTGCCATCCGTGTGCTGCAGGAGGTTGGAGCGCTCTCCCGGATGAACCCACAGCAGCAGCAGCAGCAGCAACAGCAGCTACAGCAGCAGCGGGAGGGAGCACAATCACTGGGAAGAGAAGAAGAGGAAGGGATGCTGACGCCGTTGGGCATCCATCTAGCTAAATTACCTTTGGACGTGCGGTTGGGGAAGATGTTGGTGTTTGCCGCGCTCCTTCAATGCCTGGACCCAGTACTTACTATTGCTGCCGGCTTGAGCGGTACCAAATCTCCTTTTATCGCTCCTATGGGGAAGGAAGCCGAGGCGCTGGCGATACACGCGAAGTTTGAGGTCCGGCAAAGCGACTTTTTGACGATGATACAGGCCTTTGAAGCTTACCGTGCAGCCTGCCTCAAGGGTGGGGCGGGGGAGGAGCATAAGTTTTGCGTGCAGCACTTTTTGGGCAAGTTGACATTGCGGGAGATAGCGGACCTGAAGAGTCAATATTTGGGCTTGCTGGTAGATATGGGTTTGGTGGCTAAGCCGCCACATTTTGGCACGAGGGGGGGCGGGGTAGCAAGCTACCGGGCCCTGGAAGAATTTATGGCCAGCCCCACCGCCTTGCGCAAGGGCGTGGGTGTGAATTCCGAGGCTCAAAATACCAACTTGGTCCTTGCCGTGGTTGCTGCGGGGTTGTATCCGCACGTGGCGCACGCCGTTCTAGAGCCCTTTAAGAAACGCCCTAGCTTCTACCACGGTCCTGCGGCCGCTCCCTCCAGCCCTGTCTTCTTGCATCCCAGCTCTGTGAATCATGGCTTGCCCCGGTTTTCCTCTCCCTGGCTTGTCTTCCATGAGAAATTTCACACGACACGGGCATATATTGCACCGACTTCTGTGGTTTCGCCCTATGCCCTCTTGCTTTTTGGCGGCCCCTTGGTGGTAAATCACTTGGCCAATCGCGTGGTCATTGACGAGTGGATTGAATTTATCTGCCCGGCGCGCACGGCGGTGCTCTTTCGTGAGATGCGAAAGAGGCTTAATGAGGTGTTAGAAGTACTCGTGGCAAAACCTTTGGTGGGATTGACGGGTAAGGACAGTGAACAGGAGGCAGCGGTGGTCGATGCCATCGTTTCTTTGCTTCGCGGGGAGGAGATCAAGGCTGCGTGGGTACCAGGCGGGCCGGACGACCCAGACCACAAACAGCAGCTGCAGCAGCAAGAGCAGCAGCAGCAACAACAACAGCAACAAAAGCCGAGGAAAAATTGAGTATCATAAACTTAAGAAATAAACGAGATGGAAATCGATTTCCTGAGTTACTAAGCCCTGCTGTACCATTTTTTCTTGTAATCTATGCCAATATCAACGCTCCTTGCACAATCTACCTTCTACCTCTTGCAGCCATTCCTCTCCTCCCTAACAACCCATACGGTAATACCTACCCGTAACATGACCAATCCCGCAGCCATAGCCACCGAAGCACCCGCCAAGGAGAGCAGCCACGTGGCGCGCCCGCAGGACACCTCCCTGGGCATATGCTTCCGACTCAGTGCATTCTCATCGTCGACGTGACCATTCACAGCCTTTCCCTCCTTTTCCACCTCCTTTCGCATGCTTTTACCAACCACACCAATTGCCTCAACCTCATTTACAATTCCAGTCCCCTTCTTCACATCCTCCTTGGTTGCGCGCACCAACTTTCGACCAACCGCCCCCCCACCCCCACTCCCCTTCCCCCACGCCTTCTCCCCCCTGCCCCTGCTCCCTCCCCTCCCAGCGTCCATCAAGTCCTCAATATCATTCAACGCAGGCGCACCTTTCGGTCCTGCTACTCCGTTTCCTTTCCCAGGATTAGTTAAGGCTAGCTGCCCGCACGCCCCCCCAATCTCTCGCCCATGATGCACACGAATGGTCGTCAAAAGCTTATATTCATTTACTAGGATTTCATAAAAGTTATCCACGTCATTGTCTTCCGGGGTATCGAATTCGTGAGCCACATCGGTAGGATTGTAAGGGATTAAGTTGACGATTACCGTCTGGCCTGCGAGGAGAGCACCGAGCTCATGGGCGTGTTCAGGGCGATCATTGACATTTTTCAAGAGGACGTATTCGACAAAGAGAGGTTTTTTAGATACCCGGGTGTGCTCGTAGCAGGCAGCAAGGAGCTTTTCGATGGGAAAGGCTTTGGCGGATGGGACGATTTGTTGTCGCAGGGCTTGAGTGGGCGCGTGGAGGGAGAGGGCAAGGTTGAGGTGTGGGAATTCAGCGGACATTTTCTTTATCGCGTGCACAACCCCGACCGTGGAGATGGTGACTTGATGGTGGGAGAGGCGGAAGCGTTTGACATCTGTCATTCCTCGAACAGAGTCCATGACGGCATTGTAATTTTGCAGGGGCTCGCCCATGCCCATGAAGACCACCTGTGGAAGGGAGGGAGGGACGGAGGAGGGGATGATGCAACTTGCAATTCAATCGACACGACACTCTAACACACATGTCCATACCTCCTTTCCCATCATCTATTACAACCTCAACCCTATTGCCATGCACACGTACATTTCGAATCGGAGCCACTCCCATCGCATGGTACAACTGCTCCAAAATCTCCCCCCCCAGCAAATTTCCTTTGATCCCCATAGTGCCAGTTGCACAAAATGTGCAGCCCATCTGACACCCAATCTGACTGGAGACACACAGTGTATTACGGCCATCGTGCCGGATGATCACAGCCTCCACTCGTTGCCCGTCTTGGAGCTCCATCAGCAATTTGATCGTGCCATCCCTGCTCTCATGCTTCTCCACCACCTTGGACGTGGTCACGGTAAACTGCTGCGCAAACGCCGCAATCATGCCCATGGGCAGTTGCCTGCCCATTTCTTTCATGCTCAGCGCATCGACATCTTCCAACCGCTCGGGGCGGTACTTGCAAATCAGTTTCCACATCTGCCGGGCATGCAAGTGCTTGATGCCGCGCTCCACCATAAAGGCCCGCACGGAGGCCTCATCCAAAATGGGCAGGGGTGAAAGCTTCCGGGCCTTGACCATGATTTGAAGAGGTAGTGGGTATGCGTGTACACTTTACTGCCTTGAATAATGCTCTGTCTAACGTAGGAACAGACGTACGCGGACTGTGTCCTTGTGTGCGCCTTGTGTGCAAGCTGAACGGACGGCGGCAAACGACAAATCGAGGGTGCTGGGGAGGTCGCCACCGATGGATTTGTACAAAATCAAGACCACTCGGCCTTTCAGCTTGCCTGTTGCATGGACAGGGTACGGAAAATTATGAATATGGTGTCGTGGTAGTGTGGTGAATCACAAGGTCGTGTGCTTTTTTAGTGCGTCGACGAGGTCAAGCAATCATCATGCACTCGTCGCCCATGCCCGAGGTCTCGTGTCGACCTCCTGCCTCCCCTTCCTCTCCAACAAACACCCGAGAAATCCCTTTACACTCACAAATCACGCCTCCCTAAACACAGCACACAGACAGGCCCTCCTTCGGTGACAAAAACTAGCGAAAGCAGGACTCTACAGGTAATCGACAAGCTTAAAGTATCTCACGTCGCACCAGCAGCAGCAGCAGCTACACCACACAAATGGCGGCATCGTCTTTTGAAGAGGACAACCCGGACAAGAACCCTCAATTGATCGACGTGGACTTTGACGACAAGAACTTGGGCGGTGGCGACGGTGGACTGGACGAGGAGGATGGGGACGACCCTGTGGTACGTGAGGTACCTGTCTACCTCTCCAGTAAGCTGGCTCAGGAGCTCCACGTGATCCAGTACCCCAACCGACCCTTTTATCGACCATATGACCTACCGGCCGCCGCGCGATTAAAGTCACAGAACAAGTTATTAGAGTTGGAGTATGCCTTGCCACCTGAATCCCCCCACCTCGACGAGGAAGCCCCAAGACATTTGAGACTGGATCGAATCAAGGTCCAATCTTCGTATCTCGACCCAATGACGACATACGGGCTCGGGATTATGCATGATGGGGCCTTGCATTTGACTCCTTTAGCGGGTATTTATCAAATGCGCGCGTCGTGTGACCATGTGGATGCGGTGCCGGCGGAGGGGGAGGAGGAAGGCATGGAGGGAGTAGCAACAGCAGAGACAGGCGTGGGGATGGACGAAGGAAGAGGAGAGGAAAGTGAGACGGAGGCCACCAAGGCTGTGGGGGCAGCAGTTGGTGGACTGGTGAAGCTGCAGCATATTGAATACAAAAAGAGGGAGTCAGAGAGGGCAGCAGCGGCACGACGGACCTCTTACGCGTTTAAGAAGCAGCAGGAGGAAGGTGAGGCATGGACCGAGTTGGGGGTGCATTCATTCGAGAGCGAGGCAAGTCAGGTAGATTATGAGAAGATGTTTTGCACGGAGGCGGAGCAGGTGGGGAGGAGGATCAAGTTTCTGGGCGGATACACGGTCTACACAGATATGTACAGGTCGGAGAAGGCCAAGGCGTCGTCAAGGGATAGAGGGGACGATCTGAGCCGAATGATCATGAATGACCACCATAACCAGCAGCTATCGGCGGCGTTGTTGAGAGAAAAGATGGATGGAAGTGTGACTGTTGAAGACAAGGCGACGGTGATTGTGGAAGGAGGAGCTGCTACTGCTACTGCTACTGCTACTGCTACTGCCACTGCTACTGCTGCCGGTGGAAGAGAGGGGAAGAGATCCGCAGTGATGTCGATTCAGCATCTGAGGGGCGGGGAACAAGTTGCCGTAATCATGGAGAGGGCGCATGTTGTCTCCCTGGAGCAGGTGTTGGAGTTGAATGGTGACCCTGTTTGCAGCAGCAGCAGCAGCTGCTACAGCAATATCTCGACGAGCAGTACCAGTAGCAGTGACACACGTTATCACTTACAAGATCCAAGCCTACATGTTCAATTAGTTGAACACTTGAAAAAATACGCCGTCCTCGTCCGGGGGAACTGGGTGCGGAAATCCTCCCTCTACAGCCTCCCTCCCCGGCTCTCCAACGCACGCGACACCCTGCTCTTGCTGCTGGAAAGATATGGAGGGATCAATCGCCAACAGTTCTGTACTGCTGCCCGGGTGTCGGACGAGGAGTCCTTGCAGCTGTTAAAACCTGTGGCATGCTTGGATAAAGAAACGAGGATGTGGGTTGCCGCTTGTCCGGACGATAGGGCATTTTTGACGGTGTTTTCTGAAGTGGCGCTGCAGCAGCAGAAGTATTGGAGGGATAAGGAGAAGGAAAAGGACATACAAGTGATTTTAGCAGCATTGGTCGGGGAGTTTGATTGTCCGTTTCCAGGGCCGGTGATAGTGGAGAATGCGGGAATTGGAAGCGGAGAAGGAGGGGAAGGAGGGGGAGGAAAAGGTGGAAGGAGGGGAGGGAGAGGTGGTGCACGTGCTGCCGCTGCTTCGCCCGAAGCTGTGGCTATAGAGGTTCATGAAACGACGGCAGCGGCTGCGGCAGGGGAAGTTGGCAGTACGGCGGGGGGGGGGGGGGTGGGGGGGGGGGAGGAGGAGAAAGTAGTGGAGGTCAAACTCACTTTAGGTTTTAGATGTGTCAGTGTAAATACAAGATCTCTTTGCTCGTTGTCAAAGACAGCAATAAGGCAAGGAAAAATGAAAAACTGGTATGGCGTGGGGTTACTGATATTCGATCTTCCTCCTTTTGTTACGTGTCTTCGGAGTATTTGTGCCTTCATCTCTAGGGTCTCTGCCCTGTCGTGGTCATCCTTTGTTTATTTTAATTTTGTTTTATCTTCTCTGGATTTCTCTTGATGTGCGAGCCGTCCGCACGCTGGTTGGGTGGAACATTAAATGAAATAGCTTGATTCTATTCTTTGTCTCCTTCAGCTCTTTTCCTGCCTCACTTGCTATCGCTAGTGCTACTGCTATCGCTGTTGCTACGGCTGCTCATCTTACAATGAAACCGCGACGCTGCGTGGCGAGGACGACAACGATGACGTGATTTATGGTAGCACTCATTTGTGACATATCGATCTCTCAACGCAAATTCTAATCAACATAGATGTAACCCACGGATGCCCTTCCGCGCAACGTCCTCTTCTCTTCCCTTCTTCCTCCTCTCCCACCCAATTAAAAGCAGCAGAGTGAATGAGCCCCGCGTCCGCCCCCAAAAATAGAAGATACACATGGAAGCACACAAAAGCACACGAGTACTTGGCTGGTTGAGAGACTCGGGATGACTGAGCTCTTTCTCTACCCTAATCTTTGCTACAATTACTACTCTTATCAAAAAGATTCTTGTTGAGAGTAGGTGTCAAAAAGAATGTCCATGTGATAAAAAATCGATACTCTTCCCTGTCGTTTCTCTTCCTATCTGAAATCCCTCCTTCCTTTCTTCTCTCCCTTTCCCCTCCTTCATCCCTCCTATTTTGGGGGGGGGGAAACACTAGTTATGGCCATTCGCACTCCCCACCAACTCCTCCCCCCCCGGCATAGGGGTATGCCACACCTCCTCACACCCAAACGCTTGGGGGGTCAACTGGATGACCGTATGCAAGGGCACAGGCAAATCAGGACATTGTTCGGGTCGCTTCCCCGTCAGGTACCCGTACAATATTCTTAAAATAGCCTGGTGCCCAACCACCAGCAGCGGCCCCGTCGACCGCAACATCTCGAACAACAATGGCTCCAGCCTCAGGAACAAGTCCTGGTAGGACTCCCCCCGGGGATAGCGGTAATTGTACTTATCCTCCTTCCGCTTCCTGTATTCCTCTGGAAACTGGGCCGCAACCTCATTATACGTCAACCCATCACACATCCCCGCATCAATCTCATCCAAACACCTCCATTTAATCACCTCCCAACTCTGATTCAGCCCTGCGACAGTCATCCCCGTCCTAACCATTGTCGAGGTCCACACCGTCAAATTCGGGTTCGCCCTGTCCGACGGATCATCTGGCTGATAAATACTATGCACGAACTCCTCCAACTTCTGCGCGTACAAAATTCCCCTTGCACTCAACGGTGAGTCCCCCCCTATCCGCCCCTGGGAATTGAACATCGATTCCCCATGCCGACTGAACCAAATCGGCCGGGGCTTCGTATGGATATTCGCCAACAACAAAAGCAACCGCCCAGGCACATACCCATTGATCCGAAACGACACAATCTTCTGTCCGGCATCCACCAGCTTCAAAAACGGTACCCCTTCATCTTCATCCAACGTCTCGTATATAGACAGATAATGCTGGTTCTTCCTCTCAAAATTAGCCATGGCCTCCGCCTCACTCAAATCGCTATACTCCGGGGATCTCAGGATCGTTTGGTGAATATTACTAGCAACTATCTCAGGAACCGTGCAAATAGACTCAATAAAGATGACTGTCGCATACAATCCCGACGCGCGGACCTGCTCTTGGATCCACCCACGACGGGACCTGGTGCAATTCGCCGCGTCCAGCACAGCAATATCAATCGTAGAATCCAACTCGGCCAGGATATCTTGCAAGACACATGCTGCAATCTCCTTGCGATACTGCCACGCTTCTCCATCGGTAGGATCGAAAAAATCGGGCGAAACATTTTTCCCTGCCGTGGACCGCCACCGATACTCACTAGAACTGAAGTAACCTACCTTCATCCCCATCCACTCCAAATGGCGTCGAATCGCCTTGGCGATGTGCGTCTTACCCCGTCCTGGCAACCCAACCATCGCCAGAATCATCTTCCCCTCCCGTCTCACACTACTCTTCACCTGGCACGAGCCCACGGCTGCACAGCACGCCGCCTGCTTCTTCTGCAGCGTCCGTACCACCTTCCCCACCCCGCCAATCTTCATTCCTCCCCCATGCAACGCAAACGTCATCGACGGAGCATTGCTGTACTCTCCGCCCATCGTTTCCAAGTCGGTCAAACTCCGCGACTTGGTCATCCTGAACCCTTGTCCTGGCCCACAGCTGTTGCCTAAAAAGGAAGCGACCAAGCAGGACCCCCGGCGAGAAACACTCTTCTGTAACGTGGCGGGGGGATGGAAGTTGTCGTCGGTCGGGCGGCGGCTTGCGAGGGACGGAAGGAGAGAGTTAGAGGAAGAGACGCTGGAGTGGGGGGCATTGGAGGTGGAAAAGGAGGAGGAGGAGGAGGGGGAGGAGGAGGAGGAAGAACCTTGTTGCTTGGCAAGATGTTGTTCTTTTTCTTCGGGTCGAATTCGGGTGGTCGTGGATGTGCTGCTGTTGCTGTTGTTGCTGTTGCTGAAAGGCTTCGTGTTCGTGTGGGCCTCCAATACAACGAAATCAGCGGCGGAAGTGGGAGTGAGGATGTTTATCTCTTCCAGCGGGGGAGCCAGAGTAGCAGAAGTAGTTGGATGGGGTGCCAGGCCCATGGCTGTAGGAGATGAGGAAAACACAGTCAACGACGCCGACTTGGACATACGGGAGCCACTGCTGTTGTTGTCTCCGCTATGAGTCGGGGTATGCAGTCCATACTCCTTCAAACTCTGGTTGACCTGCTGGCGTTCATGCATGGACAGACCCGCGATCACCCCCTCCACCGAATCGCTCCTCTTGACATTCAATCGTTCCATGGCCTTGCCCGCATGAAGCCATTTACTCTGCGCCTGCTCTCCCGACATGGTCAGCCACGAGGAATTCGGCTTAGCAGCATGCCGGGGATCTACCACCATCGGCTGGGAGCTCTGCCTCAGCAACTTCTGATTCTGCTTCTGATGCTGCCTATATTGCAGTGTGTGCCCATGCCCCTCCTCTCCTTCAATCGACCCATCCGATGAGGACTCTTCCTTCACCTCTTCCTCCTTTGCCTCTTCTTTCTCTTCTAAACCGTCCTCAACCTTGCTCTCCCTTCCACCCTGGACATCCACCACGTTGTTGATATTCCCAAATTCATCTGCTTCAAAGGCACTCCGAGGGTCGTACTGCCACGCCCCATCCACTATAAATTTAAAATGGTAGCGACCCGCTGGCAATGCCACCATCCGAGAAAAGAGGTGTCCACGGCAAAAGGCGTCAGCAGTCCGCTCGAGCGCTAGGGGTTTGCCCCATCTGTGTTGGTGGGTGCATAGGTGGTCGGGGGGTAGGGGATGGAGTAAATATGGGTGCGGGACAGGATTGAGAAAGGAAAGAGAACCACCATAAAATTCAAGCGAGGGTCAACTCAGGCTAGAGAGTATACGGACATACAAAAAATACGGAGAAGCAACGGCAGTCTACCGAATGCAAGTGCCGTTGCACAGATGACGAGGACGTACCCATTCCAACTTCCCACCACGCTCACGGCCTTGCCCGGCTTGGTCCATCGAAAAAGTACGTGCGGCTGAAAAGTCTTGTGAAAATGCGGGCTACTGGAGCCGGTGTGGTCGCGGTCGGTGCTTACAGGGCCGTCAGACGATGAGGAGGAGGAGGAGTAGTATTTTGAATGTGGCGTAGGGCGGGAGGACAGGAAGGACGACGCTGTGGCAGCACTCATTTGATTGAAAACAAACGCAAGAGTCACCAGGATCGCCTGCGTGCCATACAAAAGGCGGCTTGTGTGCGTGGTGGAGCGCGTTGGGGATGTCAAGGCCTGTCGTCCCCGTGAACAGAAGGGACATGAGTAAAATGGGCATAGCGTGCCGGCCTTGCCATATGGCACGATCAAAAGCATAGACCGAGGAAACCAGAGGGAAAGTAAATGCCATGGCAAGCAATTCTTCGCCCAGGGCGTTCCCTTTTTTCAGTCTCAGATTTGAGTCCTCGGCGTGCACACGATTATAGGCTAGAGGAGGACCCACAGAGTCGTCGGGTGAATGACGTGCCGCCGAGCCGTTGAAGTGCAGTAAGTGTGATATGACCGTGACTGGAGCCGCACCACACCCTCTCTGCTTCTTTGCTGCGCTTGTAAAAATGCTTCTTCTCTCCGTCTCTTCCTGCCCTTGTGTTTCCAAAGGCCTGGCACCTTTTTTTGACCATTCTCATTGCCAGCAACGTACACACCACCACAGGAGGTCGCCCCAATCGAAGGAAGCCGCACCCAAGACCGCCACACACAGCTATGATTACCTTGACAGAGAGCGAGCTGGCCTTGCTGGCGGGGGTGAGCGGCTTGGCAGTGTACGCGGCGAAGCAAACGCCCAAGTGCCCCTTCCACCGCCTCGTCTTTGCCGTTTCCAACGTGGCTGTGCTTGGGGGAGGGCTCTACATCTTGTGGCGCTCCTGGTCCGAGGCCCCACCACGGTTTGTGCGCTTCTTGACAGCAGCGAAGAAGAGCAAGCAACAACCACGCGACTGTGTGAAGGGAGAAGAAGCGAAGGAGCGAGACCAAGACCCGCGCGTGGCTGCCGTACTGGGTTTAGTGCGACAGAACATTTTGGAGCTCGAGCCTTATCGATGTGCGCGGGACGATTACAGCGAGGGCATCCTGCTGGACGCGAACGAGAACTCGTTCGGCTCGGCATTGCCTCCGGCAGAGCGAACACAGCAGCTGGAACGGTATCCGGACCCATACCAACAGGAGTTGAAGGAGAAGATTGGCGCCTACCGTGGCGTGCGGCCGGAGCAGATTTTCGTGGGAGTAGGGAGCGACGAAGCAATCGATTTGATAATGCGGATTTTTTGCGAGCCCGGAAAGGACCGGATTCTGGTGACGCCTCCGACGTATGGCATGTATAAGGTGTCGGCCAAGACGAATGATGTGGGGATTGTGGCTGTGCCGCTGACGCCTGACTTCTCGGTGCGAGTGTCAGAAATTCTGCAGGCCGTTGCTTCTACTCCACGAATCAAGGTCATTTTCTTGTGTTCTCCTGGGAACCCGACCGCGAAGCTCGTACCATTGGAGGTGGTAGAACAGGTTTTGAAAGGCGTGGAGGGGTGTATGGTAGTGGTGGATGAGGCGTATGTGGACTTCGCGGATGCCAATGCCGTGAGTGCTTGTCGGTTGGTTGATCGATACCCAAATTGCCTTGTGCTCCAGACGCTGTCTAAGGCGTTTGGTCTAGCAGGGATTAGGTGTGGGATGGCCATCGGCCATCCGGCCGTGATTCAGGTGTTGAACAACGTGAAGGCTCCGTATAATGTGAGTAAGTTGACGAGCAGCATGGCGCATAAGGCGTTTGAGAGTGGAAATTTGGCGGTGTTAAAGCAGAATGTCAAGGACATCCTGAAAGAGAAGGAGCGGGTGGTGGAGGCTTTGGGGGGGCTGTCAGTCGTGAAAAAAATTCACCCGTCGGATACGAATTTCATCCTGTTTGAGGTGCCCCAGGCGAAAGATATTTACCAGGACATGGCGGAGGGCGGGGTGGTGGCGCGGTTTCGCGGGCATGAGTTGCATTGCAAGGATTGTATTCGGTTGACCATTGGCCAGCCCCATGAGAACGATTCGTTTCTAGAGTTGTTCAAAAAGACTACGGAGAAGTATTTGGGGAAGTACACGTAGGGACATTGGTTGAGAGGGTTGGGTAGGATAGGAGAGGTGGCGCCAGCGGGGGGGTGAGTGGGGGGAAGGCCGCAATGAGACGGTACGTAGTGCGTGCCGACATCAAAGAATTTTATCAGCATTCAACAAAATAATGGATATGGCCACCTAGATCGTTGTCTCGTGCTTTCTTCACTGGCGTAGTTGTTTTTTCTAGTATTTTTTACTTTTGTGAGTGGGATCGTAGGGGTGTTGTCAGGGGAGACACCCATGGCGCCAAGCACCAAGCCGTTCCATTTTTTATGACCGAAGACACCACACATGCGCCCTGTTATTCGTCTCAAGGCGTCAGTCAGACCCTTTAGCTTATGATTGTGCCCTGGGCCTGGCTACCGGGGTCGCTTTACATCCTGAGGGTCTCGCAATGTGCAACACAAAGCAAGGGGCGGAGGCTAGAGATCAGCTGTGACACTTAAGCCAAAACTAACGGCACAAACCATACGCCAACACCACGCACCACAGCATGGGCAACCGGAGCAGTGCATATCCTGCAGACCACCTGGCGGTAAGTATGTCTAGTGGAAGGGCACAGATTGATGGGATGTGAAAACAGTGGCATTAAAGGGGCTCCCTCTTTGTCATGCATTTCCATCATCCCCTCCTCACCACGTCTTCTCGCTACCTGCTTACACCCAGTCCACAAGAGGCGGTGCGTCGTCTTCATCTGCATCGACTGGGGCGGCCTCAAGGAGCAACAGCAGCAGCGGCACTAGCAATCAAGGCCATTTCCATCGAGCCAGCAGCACCAGCAGTAGCAACACCAGCACCGGGTACAGCCTCCCGCAAGACCAAACCACCTGCCCACAATGTCAACGCGTCCTGCTCATCCCGCACAATGCCCCCCTTTTTCGATGTCCGTGCGGTGTGCTATTTCGAACCGAGACGTTGCAACAAGAACAAGGGCATCGTCGCAGTCTATTTGAGCGGTCGGGGAGCGGGCTCCTGGGACATGATGGCCTGATGGGCCGTGCTGTGATCTGCCGTCGATGTCGCCGCGTTTCCATGCTCCCACAAACTGAGTCAGGAGACAGTATATCTCTCTGCAGGTGCGGCTCCCCGGCGTTGCCTTTGAATGATATGGTCATGTCTTTATTGGCGGAGGGGGAATTGGGCTTACTCATAGGAGGGAGGAATGAAGGGTCTCTCTCACGGAGGGAAGAGATGGAGGGGGCATCCAAAGACTTGATTGGAATCTTGCCCACATGCAAATTCTCGGCGGCAGCGGCGAGAGCGGCGAGTGCCCGTGCGACTGCGACTGCGACCGCAGAGGAGTCTGCTGCGCCTGTGAGTAATAGTAGTGTGGCTAAGGGAGATGATGTGGAGAAGAGAAAAGAGAGGGAGGGGGAGAAGGGAGCAGAGAAAAATGACTCTTCTGCTGCTGCCACCGCTACGGATGCTGCGTGGTCTACATGCTTACCGATGGAGGGAGGAGAAGGAGCATCAGCATTACCAGGAAAGGGAAAAGACAGCGGTGGTAATGGTAGGTGTTGTAGTAGCAAAAGAGAACTACGAGAACACAGCTCGTGTTCTACAGGAGGGGAAGGAGGAAAGATAGCAACGTCCACAGAAATAGAGACACCGATACCCAAGCAGTTGGATTCGCACAATGATGATCTGTCTTGTCGGATTTGTTTCGAGGACTACGTAGATGGGGATGAATTAAGGGTGTTGCCGTGTTTTCATCGGTTCCACGCCGGTTGCTCTTTTGATTGGCTGACCAGGAAGAAGACATGCCCGTTGTGTATGACGAGTATCGACGTGATCATGCGGAGGCCTGAAGATCTGATGGGTGGTGGAGGAGGAGGTGAGGGATGAGCGAGGGAGGGAGGAAAGATAGGAGGGCGATGTGGGAAGGCAGAAGACATATCTGTTGAATGGCGTGTATTGTTAGATAGTTTCTTGATCTTATCATGCGGAGCTTTGAAAGCCAAATTGTAGGTAACGGTGGAGGTAAGTTGAAATAAGAAGGGAAGAATTGTTGGAAGAGGAGGCAGGAAGCACCGTCGTTAGCTTGCCTCTCCTTCTGCTGTGCACAAGGACGATCAAGAAAAAAATAAGACAAATTTCACAGGTGCGAGTGAATATTAAGAATAGGAGCCACAGAAATGACAGAAATATTGTTTGTAAATGCAAAGGAGGCAACAAGAGAAGAGTCGGCGAGAGAAATAAGGTGTGGCATGAAGCAACACAAGCAGCAGCAGCAACAGATTAGCTGCATTAGCAGCAGCAGCAGCAGCAGAGATGTCACCAAGACAGTTAACTCGAAATTATGAAGGAAGCAAGAGATGCGAAGAAGAAATGTGAAGCCTAAAGCTGCAGAGAAACGGCTACTACACTGAACCGTAGCTTCATGTTCATCTATTTGAGTTCTTGTTCTGTATTTCCTTTCTGTCCCTTCTTTACACACAGCTACTGCCTCCCTGTCGGGATCGTATTTTATATTCTCTTGCATTTTTTACCGCTGCTGCTGCTGCTGCTGTTGCTGATGTGGCATCACTATCGTCACTCTTCTTCTTGACTCCTCCAACCCCAGAGGGAGAAAATGTGCGAGTTGAGTTGGGTTGCTCATCACCCACCTGCTCTTTCTTCCTTCGCTGATTTACTTTCTCCCCCTAACACGTCCACACCCACACGCAGTATTACCGCGTCAAGACAAAAGTGGAAATACTTTTTGTTGTCGTCATCATCTTATCTCTCTCTCTCCCAATTATCTACTCTCGATCCCTTGCACACAGCCTGTTCGGGTGCTTTCCTCCTCTTCTTCCTCCCTTCCTCCCTCCCTCCCCGCCTCGCACCCTCTTGTTAACTGTACCTGCACCATTGCCGCTGTTTTCTCGCCGGCTTCCTCCTACACAGCTCTACCAGAGCGTGGCCATTCCTCGACACCCCCGCTGATTTCATCCCTAGTTCGCACCTACCGTCTTCAAATATTCAGCCAATTGCCCCGACGCCGCTAAAATCAAGCCGAAGAACGGCGGGGACGGTTCCAAGGGCCTCGACTGAAATTCCGGATGGTACTGGGTGCCGAAAAAAAAGGGATGCACCTGACGATCCAGCTCGACAATCTCCATCCTCGTGCCTGTCTCGTCCTTGCCCACAAAGCGTAGCCCCGCCTCCTCCAAGCCTCCGACCAGGTCCGGATTAACCTCATACCGGTGCCGATGCCTTTCCCAGACCTCCTCACTGCCTTTGTACAACTGTCCCGCCAAGGTCAGCGTTTTCTTCGCATCCTTCAACGTGACATGCGTCGGCCTTGCGCCCAGCCTCATCGTCCCTCCCATCACCGCCTGATTGATCTCCGGCATGAAAACCACAGCATGCGGCTGCTGCTGCTGCTGCTGCTGCTGCTCGTCCTGCTGCTGCTGCCCCTTCTGCCCCCCCTCATCGGCTTTCGCCGCAAACTCTTCGCTGGTCACTCCCGCCATGCCCAACACATGTCGACAGTGCTCAATCACCATCACTTGCATGCCCAGACAGACCCCCAGGATGGGCTTTCCCCTCTTTCTCGCATACTCCACCGTCAAGATCTTCCCCTCGACTCCCCTGGATCCGAAACCCCCGGGGACCACGATCCCATCCACCTCCTCGATCACCTTCCACGCCGCCTCCCACTTCTCCCTATCTCCCTTCTCAGTCTCCTCCTCCAAGTCACTGGCCTCCACCCAACAGATCTCTAACGCCCTTTTCCCCGCGATAGACGCATGCTTCAAGGCCTTCAACACGCTCAGGTACGAGTCCGACAAGCCGGTGTATTTCCCCACTATCGCAATTTTAACCTCCTCCGTGAAAATATCCACGCTCGTCGCCAGCTCGGTCCACCGGTCCAGGTCCGGCTCTGGGGTCATGCAGCTGTCGAGCCGGAGGTGCTCCCGCAGAAGGCCGTGCAGGTTTTGTTGCGCCAAGATGATAGGCACGTGGTAAATGTTGCTAACGTCGTGCACCGAAAGCACATGGGACGGGGGGCAATGGCAAAACACGGAAATTTTCTCTCTTGTCGAGAGCTCCACGCGGTTCGATGATCGGCAAATGATCACGTCCGGGCTCAACCCAACGGCCCTCAACTCCTTCACTCCATGCTGAGTCGGCTTCGTCTTCTGCTCCCCCACCGAGCCCAGTACAGGCACCAACGATACAAATAACAAACAGAAATTTTCCCGTCCCACCCGAAATTGAAATTGACGCAAGGCTTCGAGAAACACGCTGCTCTCAATGTCACCCACCGTTCCTCCCACCTCAACCAAGCACACATCTGGGGGCTCCTCACTCCCGTCCACCGGCAGGAGAGCCACGCGCTCGATCCAGTTTTGAATCTCATCAGTCACATGTGGCACCACCTGGACAGTCTTCCCCAGGTAATCCCCACGCCGCTCACGCAGGATCACTTCATTATACACCTTGCCCGTCGTGATGTTGTGGTCCTTGCTGAGAGTAAGAGACAGAAAACGCTCGTAATTCCCCAAATCAAGGTCCACCTCTCCTCCGTCATTCAGGACGAAGACCTCCCCATGCTCGAAGGGGGACATGGTCCCAGCGTCCGTGTTGAGGTAGGGGTCGATTTTAATGGACGTGACCCGGAGGCCGCTTTGCTTGAGGAGGCGGCCGATGGAGGAAATAGTGATGCCTGGAAGGAGAGAAAGAGGGAGTGGAGGAGGAGGGAAGGGTATGATGAACACGGACGTAGACAAGGGCATGTCATAGGATGTAGAAGGAGTCTGATGGTCGCATCCCAAGGCGTTGGATGTGTAGGGATGATGGAGGCAAAGGAAGGAGGGATGGATAGCACAGGCCAGGAATACTTGCAAGCTTTGCCGTCCACATTTCATTCTACTACATCTTGGCACTGACTCTTGTCACGTTGAGAAATGCATGTCATCGGGGGAAGGAAGGGGCCGGGCATAAAGAGGTTGCCGCACGTCGGTACGTTTCTCCGTCTCTTACCTTTGCCCAAGCCGCTCACCACGCCGCCCGTCACACAGACATATTTCATTTTCTTCTTCTCACTGGCACCGGCAATGGCGCCGCCATTGCTGCCGCTAGTGCTGCTGCTACCATGGTCGGCGTCCATAGCTCTTGGTGTGAGCTGTGTTATGTGGGATGGAGGGAGGATGCAAGGTGAGATGGCGGGTCTGGTAGGTGGAAGCTGGATGGCAGAGCTTTCTTGGGACTTTGTGGTCTGGGAGCGAGCACTTTTACAACACGCAGCCCCATGCCACGATAAACCAGGCGATAAAGACGTCGTCCAAGTGCCCAGCCTGCGGCGCGATGCAGCGGGTCTATCACACATGGTAAATGTATTCTTTTCGTAGCCCGCCATCCCGCCATTCTCGCGACGCGCGTGTTGCTACTTCGCGCGCACAGGCGTGACAGCACGATATCACAACACATGGGCGGCAAAAAAAAGAAGTAAAGCTATTGTAGGCGCGACCTCATGGTGAGATGGCTAATGTATTGAAAAACTGATGGAAAAAAAAACTCTAGCCATTTAAAAAAAAAAAAGAAGCCACTTGTGATTTGTGCGGTGCCTCAGGAGGACTTATCCCAATCTAGAAAAACATGCGAGCAATGCATTATTTCTCATTTCATTGAACTGTTTCTTCTTCATCACATACAGTTTTCGTTATTCCACACTTTTTATAAAATGTCAATGGACAGAAAAGGCGACTAAGCCCTTACTTCACAAAGCAAAGCCACATCCCTATTTTCCTCCCTCCTACTCCTGTACTCTCCCTCCTTCTCCACCACTACTCTACCAAATCTCGGTGTGGTAGCATACACACGGGCACTGACAATGTGTACAGCTGTACATCTGACAACACCACACCCTCGGCCGGCATCTCGCGGCACGTGTCCATGTCGGGTGACAAAGGCGCCTGCAACTTCCCTCCGGCTCCAGCCTGCTGCCGCTGCAAGGCACGAAGGCCTGCAATGCGACTTTGGAGCAGTTCTTGTGCGTATTTGTAGAGCTCCATGTCATACTTGTTGAGGTCCTCGAGATAGGCGACGGTATCACTATCAATCTCCCGTAGAGGTTGCTGCAGTGACAAGGTCTTATCGTGCGCACGAGGGAAAGCCGCCACGTCGACGCCCAAGATGTAGTTAGCCAATTCCAATTGCCCTTTGCCTTCCTCCTTGTATGATTCATCTTCCGAATCCATCCATTCCGTTATCAAAAGGACGTCTATGTTGTCCAAAATGCGCTTGGCTAGTGCTAAGTCTTCTTCGTCGACTGGCGCGGTTGTGTTGGGCCGATATCGATTCGTGAGTGTTTTCACATAGAAATTATCGACGCCTTCCCACACTTGATTGGTACGCAACAACTCGGTATCCTGCATGTACTGTTCTTGGAGCCCTTGAACATATGCTTTGAAGTGGACGGGCTCTTGAAGGTACTGAGAGCGGAATATTTCGACGTGTTTTTCGATGGCGCTTTGATGGCCAGCCTCTGTCTCTCCTGCAGCTTCCCCCTCAGCTATGCCGGGATAAGTAGCATAGCGACCTTCTCGCCAATAACTGCTGACCAAGCGGTCGATGGGGTTGCGGAGGCTGGTGATGTGGACCATGCTCCCGCCTTCCGTGAAGCAGCTGATGTTGAAGGTCAGGCCCTCACCTGAATACAAAGGGGTAATGGGGTAGGGGGAATCAAAAAGAGGGAGGGAAGGATGAAAGATGGCGTCGGTAAAATAGGCGCGGGAGATATTGAGCATCCCCATCTTTCATTTACACATTGGCTTCTTTCTGCACCACCCTTCCCGACAACGTACTGTGAAAAAGCTTGAGCGGCGGACGATTCTCTGTAATGCTGCTGTCCCCGTCTTTCTCCAGCAGGACCTCTAGCAAACTTGTACCGCCTGCCTCGCGCATGTGCAGTAAATGCACGTAACCATGACCGGCCCGCAGGCATGCCTGGTCCTTTTCCATGAGATGAATGTCACGAAAGCTGTGTGGCCAATCCAAGACAAATGCCTGATGAGGGTACTTCGGGGGGGTCTTGGCAGCAAGATTGTGTGCGCCATCAGTCGTCTGGAGAATATAATATCTCAGAAACAGAATACAGGATAAAGCGAGGGCGCACAGCGAGAGATTGGTCATGACGGGTCCGACTTCATAGTGGTCTCTGTCTGCCGCAGTCCATGACGAAGGCGATGACGATGCGGGGTAGAAACGATCTCTGCGTCGCCTGGTCGAAGACATGGCTGGATGCAGCGGGTGCTGGGTCTCTGATACTTGTTTGTGTGGGGGAGGGGAAGGGCGGAAGTTTGTATGTGCTCGTGGGAATGGTTCAAGCAAAGGCGTGAAGCCCATGGGCCACAGTCAGCCCCGTTACTACCGACTTACTTCGGAAGTCACTAACTCCATGCGGCCTTTACCCCCAAACATATCATATGGGTTCGATGGACACTCTATCGTTCTCGGCATGCTTGCAATCTAGCTTGAGCATCTTGTAAATGCATAGTGCCCATGCCTGGGTCTAGTTGCCAATACGACAAGGCTCGAATAAGGCACCCCATCAACCTCCCCGTCTCGTGACTTCGTCTCTTTCCCCACTGTTCCCACCAGCACGTCACAAGCGTTCGCGTCGGTTCTTGTGTTCTTGAAGCAGGCCACAGCGTGAGCAGTCATTATTCGGATTCAGCAACCGCTCATGTGAAATCTTTTTCCTTCATCCCACGCCAACATGCAGGCCCCGAGCCTCGCTCGACCTCTGGTCCTCCCGCAGCTCCTGTATCACGCCACCAAATTCTGCCTCACGACTACCCACAACAATGAAACTTTCCATTTCCATCTTGCTTTCTTGCGCCCTCTTGGTACTAACGACCACTTCGGCCATCTCTCCTTTGCAACAGCGCAAGAATGCAGTCGTTAAAGTAAGTGTGCAACGAGGGAGGGGAGGGAGGGCCTGTGTATGTGTGTGTATGTGTAGGGGATTGACTTGTTGGGATGTCCTCATTGGGACGAGAGTGTACGTGAAGGAGCAGAGGACCGGCTTCCTATGAAAGCTTTTACGGAGATGGTTCTTGAAAGTTTGTGCACGCTCGAGACTCCAGGCCTACCCAAAATGTTCGGTCGTTGGCAAAACGATTTTGCAGTTTTGGGTCTCCCGCGGACCTGAGCGAATGCATGTGAACCATTCTGAATCGCGCATGCTGCTTATAGCCATAAAACTGATATGCGCTATCCAGACCCACTTGCGTCATAACTCCTAGGCGTTCTTTCTCATCAATCAGTTCATTTAGACGGAAATCCCGCCCGATCCCTCCTTTCCCTTGTTATCACCGCACACCTCTTTCGTGCGACATACTTATCTACCGCAATGTGCTTAACCCTCCCATCGATCGATCGATCGTCAAGGAACTTTATCAGTTTTCCCCTCCTATAATCTTAAACCCTTTAACTCAGGTTTCTTCCGGAAATGGCCCCTCCTCCTCCTCCTCCTCCTCTTCCTCCTCTTCCTCCTCCTTCTCCGCCTTTCCCCCCGCCCCCCTCCCGGGTGCTCTCCTCGAGCGCAAAGGCGGCGCTATGGGACAGTCCAGACACGCAGCCCTCATTATGGAAGCCCTCGGCACTGGGATGCTGACCATGACTGTCGGTCTCCTGGGGAAGAGCGGTCTTTCTGTTGGCGCAAGAGGCCTAGCGGTAGCTGCCGTCCTTCTTCCCCTAATTTATGCAGGTGCCCGTGTGAGTGGTGCAAGCTACAACCCACTGGTATCCTTCGCGTTGGTCCTCCTCGGAAAAATGACCCCCTCGCAGGCCATGGTCTACACAGGTGCCCAGCTGCTGGGTGCGATGGGTGGTGGGTTTTTGACGAAGGCGCTCGTTTCACCTGCTGGTGTGATGGACTATGACCCCTCCATGACCCTTCCTGCCAGTGGCCTGCCTGAAGTTTTATATTCATTCGCCCTAGTCCTGACCGTGCTCCAAACTGCCGTGTCAAAGGCCCAGTCCCGCAATAGCTTTTTCGGCCTGGCTATTTCGAGTGTGGTTGGGGTAGGTGCGGCGTTAGGGGCGGGGATGAATCCTGCTGTTGCTGGAGGGTTGTTTGCTGCTGCTGGACACTCTAAGGGACTCCTGGCTCGGTTGGGGGTGCCCTTGATGGCGACTGTCCCGGCGGCGTTGTTTTTCCGGTGCACTGATATCGATGAGACGTATACGATGAAGAGGGGGATGATGCCGAAGATTCCGGCGGATTTTGTGCGAAATCGCGGCCCATATCTGACAGAGCTTGCCGGGACATTCCTATTGACGAGCACGGTGGGCTTGGCGCTGGCTACTAAGGCATTGCCTGTGCCTGTGGCGGCCGGTCTTTGCATGACCTTCCTGGCGTTCGGATCCGGGTATGTGAGTGGCGCGCATGTCAATCCGGCAGTGACCCTGGGGATGTACCTGCGGAATGCCAAAAAAATAGGCTCGAAGAAGCTGGGAGGTTATGTGGTGATGCAGATTGTTGGTGCTGTTGGCGCTGGTGCGGTGGTGAAGGCTGCTTTGGGTCCGGGGATGGTGGCGGGAAAATTTCCGGTGCCTCAGGCGGGATTTTCGTCTGCTCAGGTGTTTGGGACCGAGGCCTTGTTCACGGGGCTGGTGGTCTCGACGGTGCTGCACGTGGGGGCAGCGACCGGCTACCAGGGGACTCAACTCAATGGCTTGGCCGTGTCCATGTCGCTGGGAGCAGGGATGATGGTTAGCGAGATGATCAGTGGTGGGAGCTTGAATCCGGCAGCCGCCATGGGGTTGGCGTTGAGCAATGGAGCAACGGGAAAGCAGCTGCGACAGCTGTGGATGTACGTCATAGCGCCCTTGGTGGGGGCAGTTTTTGGGCATGCGAGCATGAAGATAACATCACCGATTGATATGGGTAAGGAATGAGGAGGGAGTGAAGAATAAATGTGTCAATAATGCGGTAAAGATGTGTTTTCAAAGGCAACATGTTCTAGAGAGGCTGCTTCTGCCCCCAAGCTATTTTGAGACCAGAAAAGAGCGGGATGAATATCCCTGATGCTCAGCGGAAACGTTGAGATCAGCCAAGGTCAACAGAATGGGGATCTTCTATTTAAAAAATGGAAATGAGATGGTTGTTTTGGACCGCAAATGGGGAAACAATAGAAGATGAATCAGCCCTTCCAGGGTTGCTGTGTCGAAAATGTGAGCCACTTGGTGGGTCTGGGCCAAAAAAAGGCAAATGTTTCAGGGAGAGAACTCTTTGAATACGAAAAGAGCTTATTAGATAAGGCAATTAAGCACAATTTATGGGCCATCCAAGGACTTGGCTGGTGAAAAACCTGTCAAAGCCATAAAAACTCGGCAAAATAAGGGGAAGAATAACAAGTTGTTGTTAATAAGGCTTTCCCTCGTGTGTAATTTTGAAAGGAGGCACGCTTGTGTAAAGCCTTGTGTTTGCTTTTGTCTGCGGATATGTTGCACGCGAAAGGACTAGGAACAAATAACGTAGATCAAGTGAAGGCGAATTCTTTTGCTTCGTGTCCTTCAGTAATGAAAAAGCAACAGATCTAGAACTTGAAAACGTAGTAGTCATTTTTTAATCCGAGCATCACTCCTCTCTCTGCTTTATACCTCGTAAAGCTCACACGAGAGTGCGAGCAAGGCAAGAAGGTTGCCAACCTCCCCCCAAATTCTCCTTCCTGCCGACCCGGATGATGTCTTGGCTTAACTTATTATTATATTATTATTAATGACTTATTGCATAGATCTCATAGATCTGTCGAACACAACCAAGGAAACACAGACTAGGTACAGGGACCGGCGCGTGGCGACAAGGAAGAAGACCTTATCATCTAGCGTGGTCTAGGTACGTTAGCGTAAATAGATGTGGGAAAATCGAGAGGAAAAAGAGGCGAGGACATCATCGTCGAGAGAGAGAGTCTTGCCGGTCACGTGGTGGACACACTGTACGTGTAGCACAAGCCGTCGCAACGAGGTACACTCCTCATTTCGTAATATGTACTCATACCTCCCCGTAGAGCTACAGCCTGGTCACTGACACGACTCTCCTCCCTCCTCAACCATCTCAAATCGCCATATGCATCTAGATGGTCTTCCCCGCGCAGCCGCCCCCGCCACGAGAATTGCCACGGAGAGACACGAGCACTGTGTTAAGGGCGATAGAAACGGTAGATGAGCAGCCGGCGCAAATGCCCATGGACTCAAGCTCGCATTTTGAGACGGCCGTCATCACTGTCAAGTCCATCGTCGCAGGTGGGTTCATGAGAGGGGTGAGGTGGGCATGCCTGGAGCGTGGTGATGATGGCTGGTATGGCAATGCTAGTTCCCCACTTCCTCTTTATCTCAGAGTTTTTCGCTGGCGAAACGATTGTCCTGCAACGATACGCCCATCAGCGCTCTTAAATGTCATATTCTCATGCACTTGCCCGCTCACCACTTTGGTCCGATCCCTTCCTTCGTTCATCAAAATCAGGAGGGCTCGCTGGTATGGTCGCTAAAAGCGTCGTCGCCCCTGTAGACCGCATCAAGATCCTCTTTCAGGTCTCCTCAGAAGAGTTTTGCCTGCGAAAAGTCCTTCAAATTCTCGCAAGGATCTACCATGATGAGGGGTTTTCCGGCCTGTGGAAAGGAAACAGTGCTACGATGCTCCGTGTTTTCCCCTATGCCGGGATTCAGTTCATGACCTTTGATGCAGTCAAGGCAAATCTTCTGAAACTGAAAGAGGGTGGGACCCATGGAGGACAGTTGACGAACATAGAGAGTTTGTTCGCGGGGTCGTTTGCGGGGTTTGTCTCGTGTTCCTTCACTTACCCCCTGGACTTTGCACGGGCTCGCTTGGCGGTGGAGGGGGTGCAAGGCGCGCATTATTTGAGACCATCCGTACCGGTGGTGGTGGGAGGAACGGCAGGAGCAGCTGTTGCGGGGGCGTCGTCGACGGGAGGAGGAGCAGTGAGAGGAGGAGGAGGAAGAGGAGGAGAAAAAGGAGGAAAGGGAGCAGGAGGTAAAGGGAAGGGAGCGATAAATCATAATGTCTTTGACATCTTTCGGGCCGCATACAGGGAAGGGGGAATTTTGTCATTATATAGAGGAATAACGCCGACGTTGCTGGGCATTTTGCCGTATGCCGGGATTGCCTTTACGATCAATGACAAGGCCAACCATCAGATCCATCGATTAACAGGCCACGAGCCGACGACGTTGCAAAAACTGGGTTGTGGCGCCTTTGCGGGTTTAGCGGCCCAGTCGGCGACATATCCTTTGGATGTGGTTCGACGACGGATGCAGACAGCGGGGGTGATGTCAGGTGGTGGTGGTTGTGGTGATAAAGGAGGAGACGGAGGAAAAGGAGGAGTGAAGGATGGGAAGGCACACAATGTTCGACCACCATTGCGACCAACAGCATCTCCGGGGCATGATCCGCACACGGCAAGCATGCGACAGGTATTGATGGAGGTGTACAAGCAGGAAGGGATGAAGGGCTTGTTTAAGGGGTTGTCGATGAATTGGATCAAGGGCCCCGTGGCGTTGGGCATTAGTTTCACCACCTTTGATTTTTTGAAGCGGTATCTGAATGTACAGCAACCAGAGAAGAAGATGCCGATATAGCATCGGAGGAAGGGTAGGAAGGGTGGGGATATAGGGGGAAAGGGAAAGAGAAGAGGGAATGAGAGGGTGGAAGGAGGAGGGAGGGGAATAACATACTGACAAGTCAAGTGCCCGACGCTATGATGATGTCGGGATTGACTATCTGAAAGTCGATTACAACAGCAAGAACAAAAGCTACGGCATCAACAACGACGAATGAAAGACGCGTGATAAGAAAACGATTGCTTTGTGTTTGTGGGATAGGAGAGAGGAGGTCGATCGCGGAAGATGCCTCAACGTGCTCGCCGACTAGTTTTCTGCGGCGGCGCTTGTCCTGTATCGAGTAGGACACATTTTCAGTAGGGTCACAAAGTCGTCGACCTTGTGTCGTTTGAGCTTAGAGTATGACGGGTTCGATGGATTTCTTGCGATGCGGCCACTTTTCTCTTGTTCACTTGTCGCTGGCTTTGGCGCCCTTTTCTCTCGACGCTAAGCGAGCGTGCATCATCCGCGCCCAGACAAGACCTCTCAAACCATGAACACGCCAAGCGATTGCACTCTTGCAGACATCGTAGCCCTTGAATGTATGAATAGCTTAAGTCCTGTGCCGAACCCATGGCACGTCGACCTTCGGCGCTTGCCAGGACTATTCTCTCCCGCTCACTGATGGACAACCACCATAATCCCACACACTCCAAGTGATAGGCGCCACACAGAGCCTCTTGAACCCCACCATCTCGAGCAACCATGCCCCAAATGAGCTGGGAAGAGACGCGGAGCATCATGGCCGAGGTCCAGGAGCTCTTTGCGGGTCGCGAGGTAAGGCACTAACTGAAGCGCGTGAATGGGGAGGGAACGCAGTAGGCCTTCGCTCTCTCCCATTATCATGATCATCAGCCAAAGCAAGAAGTCCACGACACACGAGCGGTGGTATCATGCACTACGGCCACCCGTCCCCAACGACCTGCGTTCTTCTTCGCGCACCCGTGCTTCCCGCACCTTGTCGCTGCCCTTGCCCTCGTCTGCATCCCTGCCGCTCCCTCAATCCTCTCTCCTCTCTCCCCCATCACCACCTCTCCGCCACAGGATATGAATACCGTCGAAGAGATCCGTGCCCTGCAAAAAGAAATGAAGGAAGCTGTGCAATCCCGCGAGGCTTCCGCAGCTGCGTGCATCCGCGGGTTGACCGCGGAAGTGGGCGTGGCTCAAGCAGTGGTGGATGCCTTCCCCGCTGCCCGAGACGCAAGCAAGGCGCAAAAAGCGGCATTGGAGGGGGAGAAGGAGCAGGTGTCCGAGGTGCTGGCCAGCTTGACTACAGACATAGCGGAGGCGAGGCAGAATGTGGAGTGTATGGAAGCGGAGCGGATTGATGTGGAGGAGAAGGCGAAGGGGGTGGAGCACGCGAGCTCAGAGCAGGCCCCGCGGGTATTGCACGCTTTGAGTTTGTACGCGAACATAACGGGGATTCGGTGGAAGTACGAGGATGACGAGAACAGCCACTTGATTCGGGGATGTGAGTATGGGAGGGATGGGGGGAGGGAGGGAGGGAGGGAGGGAGGGCGGGAGGTGCATCGTGTGTGTGTGAGAGGGAGTGGGTATGGGTGAGAGAGCGTGTGTGTGTATGTGTATATATGCTTGTGCGTTTCCTGTTCCCACACCCCTACAGTCGTCTTTCTGTCTAGTAAGATGAGATGGGGGAGTTCCCTAGCCTGCTCCAAGAGGAGCAGGTAGAAAGTCGCCGATACCACTTCACACTCACCCGTCTTCCCTCCCTCCCTTCCTCCCTCCCTCCCCTGTACACAGTCGTCTCTCTGCCCAGCAAGGACGAGGTGCGTGAGTTCTCTCTAGACTGCAACAAGGAAAGCACCTTCAAAGTCGCCAATACCATTTGGGACATGATCGATCCTTAAGGTTGAAGAAAGAGAGGGAGGGACGGAAGGAGGGCGCGACGGAAGGAGAGAAGGCGGAGCCGCTACTGATGGATGGGAGGGATTGGGGAGGAGGACAATGGGCCTGTCTCGCTTTTTGCGAGGTAGTGAAAGGACTCGGAGAAAAGCTTAAGAAAAAGAAGACTGAAGAAAGAGAGAACGAGGGGCGCGGTATGTACGTGTGCTTGAGCGTGGGTGAGTGACTGAACACAAGGCAAAAAATGCAAGTCTCTTTCTGTGTGTGCGTGTGTGTTTGTGCTGTAAAAAGAAAGACGAAAAAGAAAACGAAGAGAACATCAAAAGGAACACAAAACGGAAGAGCAATAACAAGAAAGAGAAGGAGTGGAGAGACCACTAAATTTTGTTTTTGTTTTTCGTCTGCCTTTCCCCCTCCAACCTATGCCTTAACACCCGTGATGAACACCACTCGATCTGGGAAGGTTATCGTGACCTCACCCTCCTCGTCCTTTCTATCCTTCTGTACCCAAATCCCTCTCTCTTTCCCCTCCATAACCATATTCTCAATTTTCTTTAATCCCGCTTTCATCTCCCGCTCAGAAAACCCATGCAGGTTCGACCAAAAGCGCCCATTCACCATATTCAACCAGCGAGACAAGGGCATGTCTACGGGATAATCTGCGTGGTCTAGCGTGACGGAAAATCCTTCCTTTTCCATCGCTTTTGCGTAGATACTTTCGTGGAGTTGGGCAGATGCCCAGGTCTGGTGGGCGGCAGGGAAGAAGGGATAATGCGACGAGTCGTGGGGGCGTGTCATAATAATAACGCGCCCCCCCGGACGTATTTGTCGGAAAACACCTGCAAATAAGGTGCCTAGGTCGGCGGGTGGAAAATGGTGGATTACTTCTTTGAGCAGCATCCGGTCGTAGACTTGGTTTTGTTCGGCTACGAATCCCAGACCATCCGCCAATAGCGGCTCCACCGACTCGGCGTGCTTCTGGCATTGGGCCAACAAGGGCGCCGACGGATCGACGCATAGAATACGTTGGCCCAACATACACTCCTTATGCAAGGCTGCGCTAAAGTTGCCTGTGCCGCCTCCCACATCCACCACCCGCATACTGGGAGTCGTTTGGAGACGCTGCATCAGACTGTGCACAAGCCAGCGTTGGTAGTCAGTGCCATCTTCGTAGAACCACGCCTGGTTGTAGTGTTGGGCAACGTCGCCGTAGTGGGCTTCTTGTTTTGAGGTCATGCCTGTGCAGAGTGGGTGCGGACAGTGTGTTAGAACAAGGCAGCTCATGTCGACGCTGTCCCCAGCCATGGCTGTCCTGATGGTCAGTCCTGATGATGCATGGGCCACAGGCATCAGATGGGCCTCATGGCATGGTGCCTGCACTCGACTTTGCACACGACTTTACACACGACTCTTGAAATAACTACCCCCAGCACGGCCCACCCACTCCATTTACAGGGGCATACTTTGGTTGCCGTCGTTACCACGGCGTGAGGCCTCCCTGACATGGTCGACTGCAACCCCAACAAGTCTCTGTTTCCCCTCTCAATCTCATCTTCTGCCCTCCTGCACCGCTCCCCCTCCGGACGTCCCACTACCACCACCACGACGAGCGCTACAGCACAGGAGATTTCTATGCCGCCTCCAACCACTGCCATCGTCGCGGAACAGCAAGCACAGCAGAAGCAGCAACAACAGCAGCAAGCCTTTTGGGGAAACCTGAAAATCGAGGTAAGCCAATGTCTTGATGGGGAGGCGCAACAAGAGAGACACAGACATGAAATTCTTGCGCTGACATCTTCTTCATGACAAGCGTCTGGATTTTCTCCTCCTTCCATTTAAATCCCTGCTCCTCCACGCCTCCCCCCCACTCCCTCCTCCCACCAACCACCACTCTTGGGCACAACTCCCCCACCAGCCCACCCCATTCTCCCTTTTTCCCATTCCCTTGCCAAAATACAAAATCCAACCCGTCAGATTGAGCCCCCATACGAAGGAAAGCCCCCGGAATGGCACACGGAGCAAAGCGACTCCACATCTATCCCCGCCCATCTCTCTTCCAGTAGCTCTCACTCCGGTTCCGAGACTGATCTCTCCCACTTAGAAGGCAGCATTAGAGACAACAATTCTCCCACAATGCCTGAGCCTTTCATTGCCAAAAGTTTAGCTATTACACTGGCCGGCACGTTAGTGTTGGTAGGAATAGCACAGCTTGCGTTACAGCTCATGTTGTCAGTCAAGATACATTTTCAATCGGCTTGGTGGGGGGGAGCGTTCTCAGTGCTGGTTGGGAGTTTGGGATTGGCGACGCGGTGGGAGTGCACGAGGATGACGCATCAGTCGTTGGTAGTGATAGGTATTTTGCTAAATGCTGTTGCAGCGGTGCTGGAGACGAGGGCGAGCTCGTTTTTTCATGGTGAGGAGTTATTTTGTGGTCCTCCTGAGAGAGAGACAGGGGGAGTCGCTAATCTGAGTGTGGGCGAATGGTGTGTTTTAGATTTGAATTTGGATCCCCAAAAACGAACAAAAGGCATAATGTGTGCGTGTATCATCCCGGGAAGGGATCCGGAATCGAAGGAGGCGTGTGTAGCGTTTCGTGGTTGGGAAGGCCTGAGGGAGGGAGAGGTGTGTGATGTATCTGCGGAGCATGTGGGGAGGATAATGAATCTGAGCGTAGCCTTGTGTTGGGCCATGTCAACGATATGCTTATTGACGTGCCTGGTACGGATAGGGGTAAGATGTCATCAGAGAAAGCATTTGTCTTTCTGTCGTGTGAATTCGTGGGTATCAAAGGGGTTGGGGAGAAAGAAGAGGAGGTGGGGACCGACGGTCGTGGCATTTGATCGACGAGCGAGCAGCCGCAGCAGCAGCAGTGACGAAAGCCACAGCAGCCGCAACAGTATCCGTGATAGCGGCCTTGCTGCACAGGATAGTGGTGTACGGACGTTGATGGAAGCGGGAGGGACGCAAGCGCGACATGTACAGTTGCAACAGCAGCAGCAGCAACAGCAGCAGCCCGGGGGGGAAAGAAAGGGTAAGGGGACGGGGAAAAGGAAGGATGGTTTGACTGACCCTTATTACATGCGAGATCAACCGAAAAAAAGGGAAGGAAAAGGAGGAGGAAGGGGGATAAGAGGGGAGGTGGAAATGGGAGAGGAGGTGGCGGGAGGAGGAGGAGGAAGAGGAGGAGTAGGAAGAGGAGGAGGCTTTCTGCCTTCTCCTGTAAATTAGAGTAAAATTGGCTTATGTAGGCACGATATGAGTATGAGTGTGCGTGTGCATGTACTTTTGTTCAGATAGACTTTATCCGGAGACTAATTATTGGATGCATAGGGAAATCAAACTGAAGTTGCCAACAGCCCCCCAGCTACCACCGGCAGCGGCAGCAGCAGCATCAGCAACGACAACAACAATAAAAAATGATTGTAAGTCATTACTTTTACAAGTCTTGCTTGATTTCATTCATTTTATCCATATCTTTCTCACGTGAATAATACACTGCACACGGTCCCCTCGTTCCTCCTCCCTAGTCTCTTGTATGCTCAATGCCCCACCGCCGTCGCCGCTGCCACATCCGCCGATTCTTCCAAGCACTTATTAACCACCCCTAGCAAATGCGCGTTTTCCAATGCTGCCGCCACCCTTTCTTTGTCATTTAATTGCTTGTTGACCGCCGCCTCTGAAGCATGCGCCCCGGGCGTGACCTCAACGCGGACCTTGAACCGCTGCGGCAACGACCGCAAAAGCTTCACGCGAATGCACAAGCCAATCAATGTTGCCATCGAACAATGGGGGATGGTCGGGGTAAATCGGATACGGACAGTGGAGTGAGCATCGTCCACACGGACGTTTTCGAGCGTGGCGACTTTCAGTTGCTCTAGGGTCAAGGGATGCTCGGGGTCGTTCAGGTTTCGCACCAGCTCAAAGACTTCCTCAGATGTAAATACGTCGCGGGCCATCTCATCCCAGTCACCCTCGGCCTCCGCAGCGGAAGGGGCCTCCTGTTGGGGTAGAGATAGAGTAAGGAGTTATGAGGATGAGGAGGGGAGGAGGTCGATAGGAATGAGGAGCTCGTACGAACTTACCCTGCGCTTGCTCGCAACAGCGTAGATGGTAGGGTTGGCGTTTTCCTTCATGGTCCTGAGGTGACAAATCTGTAGGATATTCGTTGCGTGCGCTGAGGTTACAGACGCATTTCAAGGCATGAAAGAAGGACAGGACGACTCGGACTCCGGAGACGGGGCGCGGCGACTGACTGAAATGAATCCTTGCTTGCTTCGCACAACCGCTGTTTCATCACTTGCATCCCGACTACCCCAAACAGGCAATGCGTCTCCTTTACGGACTCTTGATGCTCTTTCTAACTCAGCAGCTTGCCTGTGGCAGCCGGCTTTTCGCAGCGTCAGCCTCAAGGAGGTCAAGCAGCAGCACTAGGGGAGGTCAACGACGACTCCTGCAGCAGCAGCTACAGCGCAGGTAAATAAATGGGCATAACGGCACGGGATGGACTTCAAAGACATACAAATATTTATATGTTTACATATATTCATATAATGCACGTCGCGTCGGTGGCCGGCGCGCCAGAGACCTAGAGCGAATCGTTTCTGTCCTATTCCCTGCAAGCGCCACTCTCCTCCTCCACCAGACAGCTGGAAACGAGTCTTTCGACATGCAGCTCATTCCTTTCTCTCACACATCCCCAGCAGTCTATACACGGCCTTTTTACCAATCTGTAACAGTTTTTACACCCGATCACGACCCCGAGGCATGCCTTCCCCTACCTCCTCCTCTTCCTCTTCCTCTTCATCCCCCTCCTCCTCCTCATTCTCCTCCACCTTCTCCTCACCGCAACATAAGCGCGCGCGCGTCGTCTCATTCTCCACCATCCCTTTCTCTTTTCCATCCACTGCGACGCTCGACGACGGCAACTTTCGTCAAGCCCTTGCATCTCAAGTGCGCGAGTCTCTACACGCGGCCTTTGGAGCTGATGCGGAGGGAGCTGATGCGATGGTCACGCCTGCAACGCGCCCTGAATTTGGAGATTACCAGTGTAATGCTGCCTTGGCCCTGGCGAAGCGATTAAAAGCCAAGCCGAGAGAGGTGGCAGAGAAACTAAAGGAAGAGTTGGAAGGACGAACGCAGGAGTGGTGCGAGCCTTTGGAGATTGCCGGACCGGGATTTATTAATGTCAAGATGAAAAATGCATTTGTGGAGCAAAAAGTGAATGGTATGCTTTCGGACACGTCGGGGAGGTTAGGTGTCGCACGGCCCAAGAAACCACAGAAAGTCGTAGTCGATTTTTCAAGCCCGAACATTGCGAAGGAGATGCATGTGGGGCATTTGAGAAGTACGGTTATTGGTGATACGGTTGCTAGGGTGTTGGAGTTCCTTGGTCATGACGTGATGAGGTTGAACCATGTGGGTGATTGGGGCACCCAGTTTGGTATGCTGATTACGCATTTGAAGGAGGCGCACCCCGAGGTATTGGCGGAAGAGGGGAAGTCGGAGACAGGGATCGGGGACTTGGTGGAGTTCTATAAGGCGGCGAAGGTGAGGTTTGATGAGGACGAGGAATTTAAGCTGAAGAGTCGACAGGAGGTGGTGAACCTCCAGGGAGGGAAGGAGGAGACATTAAAAGCGTGGAGGACGCTGTGTGCTCTCTCGAGAGGCGAGTTTCAAAAGATTTATGATGCACTAGGGGTGCGGTTAGAGGAGAGGGGGGAAAGTTTTTATAACCCTATGTTGGGCGACGTAATCAGCGACCTGGACAAATCGGGTTTGTTGGTTGAGAGCGAGGGGGCAAGGGTGGTGTTTTTGGATGGATACGTGACCCGAGAAGGAGAACGACAGCCGTTTATAGTCCAAAAAACGGATGGCGGTTTCTTGTACGCTACGACTGATTTGGCGGCGGCGAGACACAGAGCTCTCGAGGAGAAGGCGGAGAGAATCCTTTATGTAACGGACGCGGGGCAAGCTTCGCATTTTGATCAGGTTTTCCAAGTGGCCCGTCAAGCCAAGTTCGTCCCGGACAGCGTCCAATTGAAACATGTTCCGTTCGGCCTAGTCCAGGGGGAGGACGGGAAGAAGTTCAAAACTCGAGCAGGGGATACCGTCAAGCTTAAGGACCTCCTCGACGAGGCCGTGCGCATCGCCCGCGATGATCTCATCAAACGCTCTGAGGAGGGAGGTTACCTTCCCCCAGATGACCTGGAACAGAGTGCCAAGACAATCGGCCTTGGTGCGGTCAAATACGCCGATTTATCCCTTAATCGCGAATCGGATTATAAATTTTCCTACAAAAAAATGTTGTCCCTAAGTGGGAACACTGCCCCCTACATGCTCTACGCCTACGCGCGAATTCAAAGTATTTTGCGCAAAGATATGGGAGGGGAAGATGCCGGGGCAGCGGCGGCGGCGGGGACTACGACCACGCAGGTGGTGTTGCAGGAGCCGGCGGAGCTGAACCTGGCTCGGCAGTTGATCAAACTCACCGAACTGTTACAAAGGGTAGAGGCTGACTTGTACCCGCATGTATTGTGTGAGTACATGTACGATATCAGTCAAAAATTCAACCAGTTTTATGAAAGCTGCCCCGTCAATACGGCTCCGACCCCGGGGCTGGTGCAGTCGCGTAGGACTTTGTGCGCTTTGACTGCACAGGTCTTGCGCCTGTGTCTGGACTTGTTGGGGATCGAGGTCTTGCAACGCATGTAAGGCTACCACAGTAAGTGTTACTGAGATTGGTGTGTGTGCACTGAACAAAGAATGAAGCCATAGAGCACACACACTTTGGTGATTAGAATAAAGACGTTGTTGTGAGGTCAGAACCTCTGAAGAGGCAGCTGCGAAACGGACATTTTTGCACGATGACGACGGATACGCCCCTCGCTTGGCTTTTTGATCCTTAACAAGCCAGATAGCCCACGGTAGCGCCTCACTACTGCCGGTAGCATAACAAACAGACTTCTTAGATTCGTCTGGACGTGTTTTGAGGTGGTTCTCGCTTGATGGTGCCGACCGAGGGTCGCTTTGAGAGACCTATTGCTGTCGCTCGGCTGAGCTTCTTCCTTGATTACTCCTGCTCACACACCTACCACCAACTATTACTACTATATATATATCAACAATAAGACTACTAAGCTAGCTACGACACCACAGGAGGCCCGAAAAGGAGCACATCATCATTTACCAAGGGCTAAAAATGGATGTCTCCATCCCCTCTTCCAGCCGAACACACGTCAAGTAGCAAACCCCAAAAATGAACCTCGACAACCCGCTTGGCAGCGGCAGTGGCAAAAGTACGCCTCGCGGGCCCGGGTATTATGATCCCTCTACTCTAAGCGAGGATGAGCGACGCATCGCCACGGAGCTCTCGACGGCTTTGGCCACCACCACCTACGAGATTCGGGATAAATTGTCTGAGGTGATGCCGGGCCTCTTTCTATCCAATGGCCAGGTTGCTCAAGACTTGCCCATGCTCCGGGCGCAACGCATATCCCACGTCCTTAATATGGCGCCAGTTGAAGTGCCCACCACTGCCGAGTTCTACGCGGAGGACAAAATGGACTTTAAGGCCATTGTGGCCAAGGACGAGTTTGACTACGACGTCATGCAGCATTGGCCCGAGGCCCGTGCCTACATCGATGCCGCTCTCAACGAACAAAACGGCCGAGTCCTCGTCCACTGCCAAGCAGGAATCAACCGCTCGGGGGCCATCGCTGTGGCCTATATGATGGTGACACGACGACGGCAACTCGTGGATGCCGCGAAGTCCGCCAAGCGAAAACGATACCTGCTGATTACCAACCTGAATTTCCAGCTCTCCTTGGTCAAGTTTGCCTCGGCCGAAGGTCTTTTGGGTAAGCCGACTTTACCTCGCCGAGTGTCTTCCCCGAACCCGTACCCGGGCTCTCCCATTGCCACAGATGAATTTAAATCAACCCGCTGGCCGTTTGGGTGTAAGGGTAAGCCAGCCGTCTTGTTTTTGCATGGGACCTTCGCGCCTGTCCATCACGGGCATATGGCAGCGTTGAAGTCCTCCCTCGCCTACATCCGCACGCAGTTGCCTGAGCTTCACTTGGCGGGGGCATTCTTCAGTCCATGTCACCAGGTGGAGGCAATGTCGCACTTGACGCCTGACGAGGCTGTCTCTCTTGAAGATCGTTTGGCGATGCTGAAGCTTGCATGCCCCACTGCAACGACAGTAGCCGAAATTCCCGTCGCTGTCGACACGTGGGAATGCTCTCAAATGGCCCCTCCGCCCCTCTCTACCTCCGTCCGCTCCTTTGCGCGTCGAGCCACCGCAGCAGCGATTCGACGGGGGTTGGATGCCTTGCCTGTTGTGGTGTGGGTGGTAGGTACCTCGGGCTTGCACTGGGACGCAGCTATAGATGGCATGGACGTCGATCCCTCTCTCGTGGCCGTGTGTGTGGTGGTGGACAAAGGTCAGGAAGAAGAGGAGAAGAAATTGAGCGAACGTTTGAAGGATGGTCCGTTACAGGGTCGTGTGAGGTGGGTGCATGCCAGTGGGCCCGCGTACAGCTCGGAGAAAGTGAGGGAGGGGACGCTGCCTGTAGGGGTGCCGGCGGTAGAGACCTACGTGAGAGAACACTTGTTGTGGCATTATCCGTCAGCACATGAGCTTTTTTTGGCGAAGCTGGTTCATCAGGGGCTGATGAGGGAGGGGATGGACGAATGGGAGGAGGACGAGGCGTCGTCGGGTTTGCCGGGACTGGAGGAAGAAGGGGAGAGCGAGGTGGAGACGAAGGCAGAGATTGTAGGGAACCTGTGGGCGCAGCTGTTAAGGCGACCGAATGTGTGGCGGTGTTACTACAAACCCCCTCCTCTCCCTCCTTGCACTCCTGCTGAGTCCCCCCACGCCAGCAAAAACTGCAGCGCCCGCTTCTTCCAAGAAATCGAGGAGGACCAAGAAAACGTCAGCCCATATTCCCAGCAACAACGTCATGCAAAGATCCATCCATCCCTCCCCCCCCCTGTCCCTATTCTTCACCCGCGTCTATCAACTATGTCCGTTTCGGCCTTGTCCTCCTCCTCTATTATCTCCCGCCTTGCTACCGAAAATCCATTCGCGATCCGCCGCCTTGTCGTCAAGCTTTTCCCCTCCCACAACCTCGAAGCCCTGCGCATGGAAGAAGAGGCGTATCGCCGCCTGGAATTTGTGCGCCTACAGAACGAAGGGGCTTTGACTTTACCCCCTCTTGTTGGGGTCGCCAAAGAATCGCACCGCTGCCAAGCCGCGCTCATTTTGGAGGACGCTTTTGCCCAAGGCTGGGAAATGAATGATTTCTCAGTAGCAGCAGCAGCAGCAGCAGCAGCAGCAGCAGCAGCGGCAACGGAAAGTTCTCCATTTCCACCGAGCAGAAATGAAAGCAGCTCCCGCAACTCCCTCCATTCCGGCCTCACGGGTTCTGCAGGTGGAAAGTCCACTCCCCTCTCTCCAATGAGGCATTCCTCCTCCTTTCCCTCCCTCCATACCCTATCTCCTCAACCCCTGGATGCCTGCACGCCGGGCTCTAGTGCACGTGCTACTAAAGAGGAAAAAATCCTGAAAGCTGTGAAGGCACTGGCGTGGTTGCACATCAAGAACTGGGGCATAGTGAAAGAAGCGCAGGAAGACGGACCGTTAGATCCTCATTTCTTGACGTCCAACGTGGCGTTGAGCAGGAGCAAGAGCAGCAGCAACAGCATCTCTAGTAATGGGAGCAGCGGTAGCTTGAACGGCCCGAGTGGTGGTGGAGGAGCAGGGGTCGGGGGAGAAATTGATGGCTTCCCATTGATGTGGCGCCGGGACCGGGCTCTGGCTCGAAGCCAACAGTTGGAAGAGGCTTTGGCGAGTGTGAGTTGCACGGGAGGGAACCTGGCATTAGAGCTGTCAGATTCAGGTTTAGTGGCTTTGCAACGGTTGACAGAAGATGTTAATTTGCTGAGTGTGTTGTATCGACCGTGCTTGTCGGCGGAAGAGGTGCATAGGTGCGGATTGCCGGAGTGGATGGCCGAGGGCGAAACGGAGGGGGTGAAGGAGGACGAGGAGGAATCAAGACTGAGACGGACGGCGTCTTTGACGGTCATTCATGGAGGCTTGACGTGGTATAAACTGGGATTTAGCCAGCATGCGAGTGATGGTGTCCTGGCAGTCGGATGGGAAAGGGCTTGTATTGGATCGGGGGCGTGGGATTTGGCTTTGCTGCTAGCGACGGCGCTGTGGGGATATGAGGAGAAGAAGGAGCAGGACAAGGACAAAAGCGATGGTCACGCCAACGGCTGCAAACAGCAGAATGCCGAGATGGCGGCGTTGCGGTTGTACCATCAAGTCTTGATGGAAGGTGAGGTGGAGGACTATGACTTTAATCGGCTTTTGTTCGAGTATAAACGGGCACGTGCGGGCCTAGCACCTGAGCTTTTTGAAGTGCTCGTGCGACTTGCAGAGGATGGCGAAGGGGAAAAGAGGGACGAGAAAGAGAGGACTGCTTATCAGGCAGCTGTGAAAGCTGCTTTGGAGGCCTCCCTTGACCTCTTACAGAATTGAATAGCAGCGTTGAGTAGCAGCCGTGACGAGGACGAATGGAATGTGCATATAATAGCATAAATATTAATAGAATAGACTGAAATTAAGAAAGAATGGCTTGCGAACTCGTGAACAAACATAGACTTCGATTCAGGCACACGATGTCTTCTTTAAAAAGGAGATGACGAGAAGTCGATATTTTCTATATGCTTCTCGGAATGGGGTACAAGGGCAAATCGAATGGGATGAGGGAAAGATATCATATCAACCGCACCAAACGAAGAAAGGGCTCATTTAAGAAAGGAAGACGCAATCGATCTGCCGATGCGCGTTCCTCCTGTTTGTTACACGTGCCGATATTTTTGGATGGAAAAGCGACATTAACTTGTGTTTCTCTTGTAACGGAACTATTGCGAGCTTCTAGCGAGCTTCCATATATGCCCTTCGTGCCTTGCCACCCACGATTTTGCGGTGGACCCACTGCATTACACTCACTCTTTCACGAATTGACAACCTCCTAAACACAGATCTTGAGCTTACAGAGCGAATATTTTGACGCCCCGGGTCTGCTGTAAATATGGTAAGGAAGGATATAGGTGGAGGGTGATAATGCTGCAGGTTATGGTGGAGGTTCAGCCTCGTCACGGGGCTATCTCTCCGCGTCTACGTGGAAGCCCCATACGAGTATAACCTCTGGCCTCGGTTCAGATAGTCCTTAAAATTTGCCTGTAAGTGAAACCCTGCTCACTTCCCCTTCCTCCCTCCCTTCCTCTCCCATCCCTCTTCTCCCTCCCGAAGGTGCGCTTTGACCTCGATGGGCTGGACCTCTTCTTCCCCTATGACCGTCTCTATGAGGAACAGTATAATTACATGCTGGAGCTTAAGCGGGCGTTGGACTCTAAGGGTCATTGCCTCTTGGAAATGCCCACGGGAACGGGCAAGACGGTGTGCCTCATCTCCCTCATTACCAGCTATCAACTTGCCCACCCCGACGTGGGAAAGCTTATTTATTGCACGCGGACTGTGCCAGAAATGGTAAAATGCGTAGAGGAAGTCCGCAAAGTCATTGAGTACCGTGTCAAGTGCTTAGGGCCGGAGGGAGGGAAGGTCTTGGCAGTTTGCTTGAGCTCGCGGCGGAACTTGTGCATTCATGAGAGGGTGATGGAGGAGAGTGATCGTGAAGGCGTGGACTCGGCCTGTCGGTCCATGACAGCATCATGGGTCCGACAAAGAGGGGCGACGACAGCAAATATCGAATTGTGTCAATTTTATGAGGAGTATGAAAAAAACGGGACGGACGCAGGTATCGCGCATGGGATTTACTCCTTGGACGACTTGAAGGACTTTGGGAAGGAGCGAGGGTGGTGTCCGTATTTTTTGGCGCGGCACATTATCAATCATGCAAACATTTTGATTTATAATTATCAGTATGTCCTTGATCCAAAGGTGGCGGGACTGGTGAGTAAGGAGCTGGAGAGTGAGAGTATTGTGGTGTTCGATGAGGCGCACAACATCGACAATGTCTGCATTGAGGCCTTGTCGGTGGACTTGGATGAGCGGACGCTCGAGAAAGCGACGAAATGCCTGGGGAAATTGTCGACGGAGGTGTCAAAGATGAAGCAAAAGGATGCGAGTAAGCTCAATGAGGAGTATCAGCGCCTCGTGCGGGGCTTGACGGAGGCAGGGGTGATTGGAGGAGGGGCGGGTGCGGGGCCAGCAGCATCCGCAGCGGATGGCATGCTTGCCGACCCGGTGCCACGTTTACCCGACGCATTAGTTCAGGAGGCCGTGCCGGGAAACATTCGGCGTGCAGAGCATTTCTTGACCTTCATGAAAAAGGTGGTTGAGCATCTTAAGTCTCTCCTGCGGGTGGACAGCACCCAAAAACAATCCCCTCTCGCCTTCCTCCATTATCTCCAAGCCAGCACAGCCCTTGAACCCAAGCCCCTGCGATTTGCATACTCCCGGCTTAATTCTCTTCTTCGCACCCTGGAGGTTACCCACCTGGACGAGTTCAATCCTCTGCAGGACGTGGCCGACTTCGCCACGCTAGTGGCGAGCTACACAGAGGGCTTTACCGTCATCACAGAGCCCCAAGGCAGCAGCATCCCCGGTCTGCACCAACCCGTTCTTCAACTCTCCTGCCTCGACGCCTCCCTGGCCATTAAACCTGTGTTTGAGCGGTTCAAGTCAGTCATCATCACCAGCGGCACCCTCTCTCCTCTCGATCTTTACCCTACCCTCCTTAACTTCACCCCTGTGGTGCGTCAGAGCATGGACATGTCCATGTTTCGCAAGAGTATCTGCCCCCTCGTCGTGACCAAAGGCTCAGGGCAACAAGTCATCACGACGCGCTTCGAGAAGCGAGACGACCCGTCCGTCACTCGCGATTACGGAGAGCTAATAGTGGATGTTGCCTCCTACGTTCCTGATGGCGTAGTCTGCTTTTTCACCTCATACTCGTACATGGAACGCGTCGTGCAAGAATGGGAAAAATCCGGGATCCTCCGCCAGGTGCTTGAAAAAAAACTTATTTTTATCGAAACGAAGGACGTGGTCGAAACCACCTTGGCCCTGGATAATTTCCGCCGCGCGTGCGATTCGGGCCGTGGAGCTATCTTCCTATCAGTTGCCCGCGGGAAGGTCGCGGAAGGGATTGATTTTGACAGGCATTATGGCCGGGCTGTCATCTTGATCGGAGTCCCTTTTCAATACACCCTCTCGCCGGTGATAAGGGAAAGACTGGAGTATCTGCAGACGAAGTTTCACATAAACCCCTCGGACTTTTTGACCTTCGACGCGATGCGGCAGGCAGCTCAGTGCGTGGGAAGGGTAATTCGCTCCAAGCTTGATTATGGGCTTATGATCTTTGCAGATTCGAGGTACAATCGTTTCGATAAACGGACAAAGCTCCCCAAGTGGATCTTGGATTGCATGGGCACGAATCACCTTGATTTGTCGACGGGGGATGCGATGGACAAGGTGAGGAGGTTCTTGAAGGAGATGGCACAACCCATGGACCAAAAAGAGTTGACCAAGATTTTGTTGGACGAGAAGAGGATCGCTGAGTTGGGGGCTTTGCATAAGCGCGGGTTGAGAGGGCAGCAGCAGAAGGGGAAGGCGGGGGCTCCGGCATTGCCGATGTCGGAGGGAGGGGGAAGAGCAGGGGATGGGGGAGGAGGAGCCGCGGCCGGGGGATTGGTGGCGGATGGCGTGGTGGTGCAGGGACCAGCGGCGAGAAGGAGGGAAGAGGGAGGGGCGGGCGCGGCTGGGGATGATATTGCGGAGATTGAAAGAGGGGCTTTAATTAGGGAGGAGGAGGAGGAAAGGAGGAGGGTGAGGGAGGAGGCGGAGGCACGGCGACAGGACGAGGAGGACGAGACTCTGTTAATTTATGGGAAGGATGAAGAGGTGGAAGACGTGGCGGGGATGGAGGTGGAGCGAGAAATGGAGGAAGCAGCCGAAGCAGCAGCAGCAGCAGCAGCAACAGCAGCAACCGCAGCAGCAGCACTGAAAAAGAACCAGCAGAGCGGTGAAGGAAACGCTATGGAAATTGAGTAGAGAAGCGACAAAGGTATAACAGTATGTAGATATCCGTACATAAAGCTCGTACGAGAACGGTATTAAAATAAAGCACCAGCAAACATCCCGTAATTGTGTCAAACAAATAGAGAGCAATTGATATAGGGACACAATCAACTCAAAATAAAAGACAAGAAAAAAGCACGCACAAACTACCTCCCACCTTTTTCTCCCCTCCTTTATTAGACCCATCAGCTTTCTTTGTTCAGTTTACAAACACTTCTCTGTACATCGATTACATATCTTCCCATGTCCCGTTTCTCATTGTCTTCCGCCTGTCTGCCTCCGCACACCTTTAAAAACACCCTGACACTTTCATACTTTCTTCCCCATCCCAGTCCAAAGCATGGCCTGAAGCGCATCCACCACACCCTCATCCCTCACCTCATGAACAAGCATCTGCAACACAGCAGCAGCCATGCCGCTCTTCCCGCCCTCCCCTCCCTCGTTCTCCTTCCCCCCTTTCGGCTCCCTCCAATGAATGTCGACCCTTGGCAAAGCTGGCAACAACACCCATTTCCCCTCATCCATCCTACCGCTGCTGCTCCTGGAGCTATTGCTGACGCTGCTGGAGCTATTGCTGTCATTGTCGTATGCGGCCATCTTTCCCTCCCCCTCATACTCCTCCTTATACTTACTTACCAGAAAAAAATCTGCTCTCGCAGCTTTCAAAACTGAAAGTGGGCACAAGCCCGCCGGATGAGGAGGGATCGGTCTGCCTTTCTTCTCTCCATTACCATTGCTTCCGCCCACGGCGGCTGCTGCTGCCGGCCGCGGGGGAGACCGCGATGGAGAAGAAGAACCAGAAGCAGCTGCAGCAACAGCAACAGCGGCCAGGGGAGGAGGATAATCAAGGCCGGTACTCCTGTTCCGTGCAAGGTACAGATGTCCATTTTCGACAAAGCTAAATACTTGGCCTTTGACCTCTTCTTTGCACCAAATGTCGGCCTCTTCTTGGTTCTTGTCCTCTTTCTGGAGGTCCAGCAACTCCGAGTCCTCGTCCAGACGTGCATCGATTATTTTTGCTCTAGCCGTGAGAATGGAGGACTGCAGAAAGGATGAGGAGGAAGAGAATCGGCAGGAACAATACATGTGTGTGATAAAGCGCAGCTTGGCCAGCGTGTAGCTTTGGTACGGCGACAAGCGCGTGAGCAAGAAACGAGCTTTTTTCTTGCCCTTCCCCCGAGGCCAAGTTCGCTCCACACGGCCCAACACATCCTCCTCCTCTTCCTTGCCCTCCTCCCCGTCCTTTCTCCTCCTCCCAACCTGCACCGGCACCAGCATGGAAGGGTCCGCCCCACAACCCAAAAGCAGTTTTAAAACCCGCTCGTCCTCGGCAAGGTGAAGCGGACACACCCCGTGCAAAGGCGGCACACGCGAATTGATGTCCAGCCCTTTGTATTGCAACAAATACCTCAACAAAAAAGGCATGTCTCTAAAGGCTTCCACTGCTATGTGAAGAGCACTGAAGCCCCGTCCGTCGACTTCCTGCAAAGGACACCCAAGATGCAAAAGATACTTGACGTTTTTTTCAAAACGGGCTTCGACTGCCACAGCCAAGGGCTGAGCGAAGTCCTCGTCTCTAGAGACCATCAACTCGGGGTCATAATCAAGCAAGGCCTGAGCACTTTCAAAGTCCATGAGTTGTAGAGAGCGGAACAAGTCATTGTCGTTGTAGGTTTGGGGCCGACGAAAGGGAACAGCGGCGAGGGAAGCGGAAGCAGCGGTGGTGGTATTTTCGTGCTCCCCTTCTTGTTGGGGCTCGTACAAGATTGACTTGACGCAAGCAATTTTTAAGGCCGGGTCGTGGGATGTTGATGTGTTCCCTTCCTCCTCCTCGTCGTCCTCCTTCTGGGCTCCTTGAGGCTTGTCAAGGTGCGAGGACCCCTCCTCCTCCTCCTCCACCTGCTGCTGCTGCTGCTGCTGATGATGATGATCCTCTTCCTCCCTCAAAAGCTTGGCAAGGAAACCAATGTCATCGTCGTCATCATCCTGGCCTTGGGTGTACTGGCACTGGCGTTTGGGCGACAGCAATGCGGTCTGGGCCGAGAGAGGCCGCTTGGAGTGGGGAGGCTCCATCAGACGCAGAGTGGAGGGGAGATCATGGTGAAGGGGCTGATCCCGTCACGCCTGTCGATATGGCGATGGAGCGGGGGATGAAAACTGAGATCGACGTAAGTAGAAGTGTCTGCGTGCAGATGGGCGGCATGGTGCCATGTCTGGCTTTCGGGCACTCCGGCAACACAGTCTGCGCCAAAAAACCTCCCCATGCTCATCGCCTCCAGCCATCGGTGCCATTCCTCTACCCCACCGCCCTGCTGCTTAGCCGGTCTCATCCATGTGAAATGTCTTGCTCTTGCACATCTGCAAGAGGAAGGCGATGAACACACGTTAGCGGTTGGATAAGAAGCATGCCATGAAGAAGTGAAGGTCGACTTCCTCCCACCCTTCCCTTGCCTCCTCCACCAGCGGCTGGCGAAGAACGAGAGGAGGGGCTGAGGGTGGTCTCCAATGGAGCTCGTAATGATTAGAAACTTGCTTTTCCAAAGCATGGACTGGACTCTAACCTTCATAAGAAGGAGGGCATGACAGCCTACTTATTCCTGTGGTTATGATCGAGCTCTCAGAACCATCGGCCTTCTCACGCCAACCCTACGCGCACGGAGGTGTCTTCATGCCTCCCCTCCCTTCCTCACATCGCACTCATTGTCTGATGCCTTCCAACGATTCCCACCACCAACACCATACAGGGCCCGTCTCACAACTATGGGGATTGATCTCAAGAGCGGTGGCCGCCGCACGGGGCACAAGGTGCGTTTGATGCCGTGGAGTTTTGGAAAGGGGGGGAAGGGAGGGAGGGAGGGAGGGAGAGAGAGAGGGCTGTCTTTCGCGGACGTGATGTAGAGATTGGAGAAACACGCTGCCCCGTTTGTTGGATGTCCCCTGTGCCTTGACAGACAGGTATGATCGCGACGACGTATCTGGGCGTCTATAGTGGAGCAGCTGTGGAGGACGAGTCGTAGACAAGCGTTGAGAGGTGGACGAGACGGAGGTGATGACGGTTATGAACGATGGATCCCCTGGTTTGAGAGTTTGATAGTGTGGATGGCGAAGCCAGGCCTCAGCCTTAATATCATGCATTACCAAGGATAAACTGTGGTCGTGCAAGTATATAAGTATTCAACACCCTTCTAAAGGTGCCTGAACCACTCTCAATTGTGTCGTGCACTCCCCCTTCCTCCCCCCCTCTCCTTCTCTTCCTCCCCTCTCTCTCCAACAGACCCGTACGGCCCCCAAGTCCGACAACGTCTACCTGAAGCTCTTAGTCAAGCTCTACCGGTTCCTGGCCCGTCGTACCGACTCCTCCTTCAACGCCGTGGTGCTCAAGCGTTTGTTTATGTCCAAGACGAACCGTCCCCCTATCGCCATCTCCCGGCTCGTCCGTCACATGAAGGGGAAGGAGGGGAAGACTGCTGTCATTGTCGGGACCATCACCGACGATGCGCGCATGCTCGAGGTGCCCAAGCTGAGCGTTGCTGCCCTTAAGGTGACGGCCACGGCCCGCGCACGTATCCTCCAGGCAGGCGGCGAGATTTTGACGTTTGATGAGCTGGCCCTGCGAGCGCCCAAGGGAACTAATTGTGTGTTGCTGCGTGGGCCGCACGATCGGGAGGCCTTGTCCCACTTTGGGCATCGCTCGACGGTGGGTAACGTGCACACGCACGACAATGTCAAGCCGTACACTCGGGCCAAGGGGAGGAAGTTCGAGAAGGCCCGTGGGCGTCGGCGCTCGACTGGATTCAAGATCTAAGGCGGAAGAGGGCGCGAGGGAGGGAAGGAGGGCGGGAGGGAGGGCTGAAGGGCTGTTTGGTGCGACGCATTTATTCTGCCTGCACGTTCCGTGTCGGTGCGGACCACCCGCTTTAGGAGGGGATTGGAGGGAGGGAGGGAGGGAAGATGTTAGGGAGTAGAGACCTAAGGGTTTGATTACGCCTCTGTTTTCCCGTGATTCTTGGCATCCTTCATTTCCTCTCTCCTTGCGTCCTCTCAGGTGGTGGTGGAGGAGGAAGAGGAGGTGGAGGAGGAGGGAGGGTGATGTAAAAGGCGAGGGGTGGGAGGTCCTGTCAAGGTGGTGGTGACTAGCTATGAACAACCACAACTCAAGAACTAAAAGAAGAAAAAAGAAACAGAAGAAAGATAGAAGAAGAGGATGATGAATTCACACACTCGACACCGAAATTAACGACTATGAAGGGCCTTTTCCCTCCATTTTTGCGTCTTTTTCTTTTTGACAGGTGCAGCACATCGGTGGGAGACGAGGAGACGTCTGTGCCTGTTGATTCCTTTTCTCCTTTTTTCTTTCTTATGACTTTTCTACTGTACCTCTTGCGGGACTCTCGCGTGTCTTTCACGATGTCACACTGTTAGGGTTAGGGTTACACACTGTCTCGAAGGGCCGTAGCCATGCCAGTCATACTACATTTGACAAGGACACCCCCCCCCCCAATCCCATGGTCTCCCCCCGCGCGCTGTGAGACACTTGTGTACCCTCCCTATAGTAGCGAGTGCATTCCTTCTCTCTATTTTTCTTTCTCTCTCTCATACATGCACAAACTCTAATCACCAACCAACATACACTCTTCTCCCTCTACTCCGAAATGAAGACACAAACATGCAAACAAATAACACAACACACAAAAAATGTACTTGTTTCCTTCCTAACTACCTTCCTCCTGCCCCCAGCACCCCTATCCAACCACCACGTATAGTAAAACATACTTCTAACATCTTCTCTCTACACTCGTCCCCTTATATTTCGCTCCCTGGAGCTCCTCTGCCTCTTTTTACCATTTTCACCTCCCCCCTCCCCGCTCTCCTCGTCCTCGTCCTCGCCCTCGCCCGTCTTAATTTTTGCCTGGACATTGCTTACTGCACGGAGCCCCCGGGTCCTCACCCCTTCCTCCCTCCCTCCCTTCTCCACCTTAAGAACCTGCTGCTGCTGCTGCTGCTGCTGACCCGTCGGCTCTCCCTCTTTCTCCTCCCTGCGCGCCGTTTCCTCCACCTTCTCCTCCCTCTCCTCGTCCAGTGCACCCACTCCTTTCCCCCTCCCTCCTCTTTCTCCTTTTCTCCCCACTATCGCCATCGTCACCGCTGCCTTGCCTCTCACGAGAGCCTTAAGCTTACGTTGCGAAGAATCCACATCCTTCTTTTGCGTCTTCACCACCTTTTCCTTTTTCTTCAACTCCTCCATCTCTCCTCCTCTCTTCTTCTGTGTCTTGCCAACCGCAGCAGCAATAGCAGTATTAGTAGCAACAACTGCAGCAGCAACAGTGTTCTTCCTCTCCCTGCTTTTTGCATCCATTCCCTCTCCTTTCTCCATCGGTGCTGCCAATGCTGCTGTGGCGGCTGCTGCTGCTGCTGCTGCTGGGGTCTTACGCTTCCGAGGTGGTGCAGCAGCAGCAGCAGCAGCAGCAGTGGAACCGCTTTTAGCCTCAACACCAAGAGCAGCAGCAGTAGCAGTAACGGTAGCAGTAACGGTAGAAGCAGCAGCAGCAAAAGGTGCCACAGGGCTGCCTGTGCATGTATCCAAGAAATGCGTCACTGCCCGAAAGCAACAGACCACCACCTCCTGCTGCTGCAACGGCTTATGCTTGCTCTCCGCCTCCACTTGTCGGAACGTCCGACGTGTCAAGCGCCCAGCCGTGCGCAACCCAACCCGAAGGAGGCTTCCAGGTCGCAAGCAAAGACGAAGAATGCTGCACTCCTCCTTCTTCTCTTTCTTCCCTCCCTCCTTACCGATCATCAACTCCACATTCAACCTCCCTCCATCTCCTCCTCCTCCTCCTCCTTCTCCGCTTCTTCCACTTTTAACCCTCTTTCTCTCTCCCCCCCTTCCTCTCACCGTCAACAAAAATAACGACGAACTCGGGTCCAGCATCCCCACGGCCTCCTTCCCCCTTTCCTCCCTCCTTCCTCCCACCACGGAGAAGACAACCACGTGATTTACCAGACACCCGGAGGGGTGGAGATTGATGGCGTCTGCCAAGGACTTCAGAGTGCTTTTCTTCCAATCTCTCAAAGGCTGCCCGGGCAAGAGGAAAGGGAGGTGGGTGGGATGGGAGAAAGAAGCGAAATGCATCGAAGAAGAGATAGAGGTAGAAAAAGAGGAGAAAGAAGACGGGGAGGAGGAGGAGGAGGAGGAGGAGGAGGAGGAGGAGGAGGTGTGGAGGAGGCGGCTGAGATCTCGGGCGTAAATATGCAAGTCAGCGGCCGGGCCGTTCTCGTCCTCCTCCTCCTCATCCTCCTCTTTCCCCTTCTTTCGAGAAACACCGGAAGCACCCTCCAACTCCTCCTCTCCGCGCATCTCCAGAAAAGAGGGATAGTAATCCACGTCACCGCATTCTCCTATGCCTAACACAATTTTCTTCCCATCACCATTGTCTGCCTCGTCTTCCTCCTCGTCCTCCTTCTCGTCCTCCCCCTCTTCCTGGGCTTTTTGAGCCGCGAGTTTTTTCTCAGAGGGCTTACGTGTGCGGCCCTGGCGCATAGTGAAAGAGGAGGACGGGTAAAGAGAGGATACCCCTCCTTCTCCTCCTGCTGCTGCTGCTGTGACGGGCTCAGGAGAGAGGGCGGTGGTGTAGGCGGGATAAGCAGGTGGAGGAGGAAAAGGAAAAGGAGGAAGGAGGAGGGAGGGTTGAGTCTCTGCTTGTAGAGGACGACGAAATTGGAAGGTGGGGGGAGGAATGATAGGGGAGGCGTACGCGGCGAATCTTCGGGGAGGCATCATGCTTGTTGTTGATTTTTGGGACTTGGGCTGCCGTAGGATGATGGGGTGGGAAGTCTTAAGGGGGCAGAGAGTCATTGCTGGCTGGGTGAACTTGAAGCTGGAAAGAGCTGGTACGTTTGCTTTGCTAACAGTAATACGGCTGCGACCTGGGACAGCAAGTGCTTTGAGAGGACCTTTGCCCTTAGCTACTGCAGCAGCACTAGGGCCTGGGGGAGGACCAGAGGAGGAAGTGGAGGATGACAGGAGGGGCTTCGCTGACCGGCCACGCGCAGTCTTGGTAAGAACAAATGGTGAGATGGCTCTGGCTGAAGTTCTGGCGATGTCGTCCACCTTGTGGTCGATGCGGGAGCTACGACGCATGATTTGGCGGTGAGGGTAGTGTGCTGTGTGTGATGGGTGGGTTGATGGATGAGGAGAGAAGGAGGGGCTGAGGCGACAACCCTGGGCGAGAATGCGGAAAAATTTATAGACATAGAAACAAAACTTGGGTGACAATAGACGAGGCGATGCGATGCTGTTCATGTACTGGAACAATTAAGAGGGAGAAAGAGAGTGGCATGGAGGAAAGGCATGGGGGGGTACCAAGACACCGCATCACGCTCCAACACTTCCAGCAACGAATTAAATCACTAAATGATAAAATTGGTACCAACACTGAATTATAAAATTTGTACCAGACTTTAAATCTACGGGCATTGGAAGGTCCCCTGAGTCATTATGTGGTGCAATGAAGTGGGATCGGGCGATGAACTGGGAACGTACTTGCCTACTTGGACCTTGACAACACAAACACCGAAAGCAACAAGACAACAGAATTCCTCTTGATTCTTGTATATCAGTGCAGTATTTTTCTGACTAACATTCCCTCCTCATCTAACCCACACACCTCAAATCTCTCTCTCTCTCTTCGTCCTTTTCATGTCGTTTTTCTTCCCTCCTCTCTACATCCACTCCCCATCTACCTCTCAGCGCTACTCGCCCCTTCCACAATCTTCTCTTCCCCCGTTCCCGCACCACTGCTCGTCGAAAGCACCTTCTTGGACGCGCTGCCCGACCTCAAGACCTGGCTAGGCATGATGTAGGCTGGCTTGGTGGTAGTGGTGGGGGTGTTGTTGTTCGCTCCCCCCGCCTTGACCTCCGCTCCGGCGCTCCCTGGTCCCTCGGTCCCCACTACATTAACAACACGCCGTTCCCGTGGGCGCCGAGGCACCACGGTGGCTTGAGGAGGAGGAGGATGAGAGCCGCCGTGGTAAGGCATCATCATGGGGGGCATGAAAGCTCCGGGCATGGAGGGAGGGAAGTAGTAGCCGCCAGGGGGGGGAGGTTGAGGAGGATGATGGTAAAATGGCCCGGGGCCACCGGGGCCGGCAGGTCCGCGGGGATAAGGGAGAAAGCCCTGGTGCTGCTGCTGTTGCTGCTGCTGCTGCTGCTGCTGCTGCTGCTGAGAGGGGGGAGGAGCAGGAGTGCTGTTGTTGTTGTTACTGCCATTCAACTTCAGCAAGCCCTTCAAGCTGCCCGTGGCGTCCACCCCTACCCCTCCTTCTGCTTCGCCCGCTGTGTTCTTTGCTACCATTGTGTTGTCCGCCTCGTCCTCCTTCTCCTCCTTCTCCTCCTTCTCCTCCTTATCTTCCTTCTTCCCCTTCAACGAGAGCATGCCCAGAATCCTCGCCATTGCCCCTCCCCCACCCTTGACTTCCTTCTTCTTCTCCTCTTCCTGCTTCGCTATATCCGCCTCTTCCTCCTTCACTCTCTCTGCTACTGTTCCCGCCTTCTCCCGACAACGCCGCTGCCGAAAGCCACTGCTCCCATCGGGCCCCCTCGCTTTGGAGTGACCACCGAACCTCCCCCCCCCCCCCCCCCCCCCCC